>MDSY01128367.1_pt1 | contig 75176 bp, 67 predicted proteins | sample 811131 | NCBI WGS metagenome assembly MDSY01 (sample SAMN05326643, study PRJNA326480) | marine metagenome | isolation source: seawater | place: Atlantic Ocean: South West | collected 2010 | reverse complement strand
TGATAGCTGTGGGGGTATTGATACTGCTTCAAACGTGGGAGCGAATATGCTTTTAGATGTAGAATCTAAAGAGAACTTAACCAACGTTCTCAGTTGGAATTCTTATCGACAGTATATGGGTGGCGTTAGAGACTATGAAATACATAGATCAATAGGAGTGAGTGCCAATGGTTTTGTTAAAATAGGAGCTACCACAGATACTTTTTATGTAGATAATATAAGGGATGAAGGAGATAATGTTGGTATATTTTGTTACCGTATCGTCGCTACAGAGCAGAACAATCCTCTTGGTTTTGTAGACTACAATGGTTTAGCTTTTAACAGTACATCCAACGAAGCATGTGCTGAGCATGATCCTAGAGTGTTTATTCCAAATAGTTTTAATCCAAAGTCTGATAATGTAGAGAATAGCACCTGGAAACCTGTTCACTTGTATGTAGAGGAATCCAGTTATTCATTAGAGATCTATGACCGTTGGGGCAATAAAGTCTTTGGTACAAATGATGAAACAAAAGGTTGGGACGGTAAAGTCTCTGGAGATTATGCTCCTGCTGGTGCTTATATCTATCAGCTCAAGTACCGCTCTAAGCAAGGGGAACCCATCGAAAAAAGAGGTTCTATTACCTTGATGTATTAACTTTTAGTCGACTTTAAAAAAAAGGCCACCCGTAGAAAGGTGGCCTTTTTCATTATATTTGTATGCAATTTATATCTAAGTTGTAACCATGGACAATCTACTTCCAAAAATTATCGGAGAATTTCTAACATACGAGGACGTACTGTTGGTTCCTGCATTTTCCGAAGTTCTCCCTAGAGATGTTGCGATAGTCTCAAAGTTTTCGAGAAACATTTCTTTAAAGACGCCCATTGTTAGTTCTGCGATGGATACTGTAACGGAATCGGCATTGGCTATCGCTATGGCTCAAGAAGGAGGTATGGGTGTGCTGCACAAGAACATGACTGCTGAAAAGCAAGCAATGGAAGTTCGTAAGGTTAAAAGAGCTGAGTCTGGAATGATCATTGATCCAGTAACACTAAGTAAAGAAGCGTTCTTGTCTGATGCCAAACGACTCATGGCCGAATATAGGATTGGTGGCATACCTGTTGTTGAAGCAAATAAGAAGCTCATAGGCATAGTCACAAATCGAGATTTAAGGTTTGAGCATGATGATAAAAAAACTGTCTCGGAGCTGATGACATACAAATCATTGGTTACGGCAAAAGAGAATACCACGATGGAGGAGGCGGAGCTTATTCTTCAAGAGAATAAAATAGAAAAACTCCCCGTTGTTGATGAAAAGGGAATATTAATTGGTTTGATTACTTACCGTGATATTTCAAAAAAAAGAAATAAACCAAATTCTAACAAGGATTCATTCGGTAGATTGAGAGTTGCAGCTGCAGTAGGTGTTACTCCAGATATATTGGATCGGGTAAGATTACTTGTCACAGCGAATGCAGATGCTATTGTAATTGATACTGCCCATGGGCATACAAAAGGTGTTGTAGATGCCCTAAAAGCAGTTAAGGTTGAATTCCCTGACTTGGATGTTGTGGTTGGAAACATTGCGACAGCAGAAGCTGCTCGATATCTTGTGGATGCGGGAGCAGATGCTGTAAAAGTAGGAATTGGACCAGGTTCGATATGCACGACACGAATTGTTGCGGGTGTTGGGGTTCCTCAATTAACTGCTGTAATGCTTGTTGCTGACGCAATTAAAGGAAGTGGTGTTCCCGTTATCGCTGATGGTGGAATTAGATATACGGGTGATATTGTTAAGGCTATAGCTGCAGGAGCGGATTGCGTTATGTTGGGCTCGCTTTTAGCTGGCGCTAAGGAAGCCCCTGGTGAATCTATAATCTTAGATGGTAGAAGATTCAAGTCTTATCGAGGTATGGGTTCTGTTGAGGCTATGGAGTCTGGCTCCAAAGATCGCTATTTTCAAGACGTAGAGGATGATATAAAGAAATTAGTGCCCGAGGGAATAGTGGGCAGAGTCCCATACAAGGGCGAGGTAAATGAGGTAATGTATCAGTTTATCGGTGGGCTAAGAGCCGGAATGGGTTATTGTGGAGCAAAGAATATTAATGACCTAAAAGAAAAGGGTAAGTTCGTTCGAATTACTTCATCTGGCATTGCGGAAAGTCATCCTCATGATGTCACCATTACAAGAGAAGCACCCAATTACAGCCGCTAAGGTATTCTTATTCTTTGTCTGATTATATAATCCTGATAACAGCTGTATAGGCTCAATAACAATTCATAGTCTGTCTTGTATTGTATCATTTGCTTGTCCCATGTGCAAAACAATAAAAGTTCTTCAATTTGGCTAGATGTTAATCCAGTCAATTCAAAGAGGGCATTCCTATTATTATTTTTTGCCAGTTTTTGTCTATAATTTTCATTGTCCAGAATTGCTTTAAGCTCTCGCAGTTGCCTTGGTCTTTTCCCGAATTGATCGTATAAAAAATCTATTGGATTTGCCAAAGTCGGCTTTACAGATTGGGGAACCATTATGTTATCTCCACTGGGTCTTGCAGGTTCTTTTATTGGTATCTGCTTGGGAAGGTTGCTTGTCAATTTATATGCTGTAATTGGAACCTCTTCGAGTAGAAAATTTTGTGGTAAAAGATCAATTATCGCCTGACTGTTGCTTTGCGCTGAAGAATATCGGTAAGCAAAACCAGGTTTAGAAAACACTAAAGTATCTCCTTCTTTCGCCTTAATGGAGAATCTACCATCTTCGTTTGAAGAGGATAATGACTCATCCCTAACATTTACAATTGTTACGTTAGGTACTGGATCTTTTGATTTATCTTCGATAATTACACCTTCATAGAGGACCAATGACTGTCCGCTTGAAATATAAAACACTAAAAAGAAGGCTATTGTATAAAAACTCTTCACGATTGGAAAATTACAATAACTATGCCCGTTTCAAAACCCGATATTTGTATTGAAAAAAAACATATATGTCAGACGATAAGAAGATAATATTCTCTATGACGGGGGTGTCTAAAATACTCCCGAACAATAATAAAGCGATATTAAAAGATATATTCCTGAGCTTCTATCATGGCGCAAAAATTGGAATCATAGGTCTTAATGGTTCGGGTAAGTCAACATTATTAAAAATCATTGCTGGTGTCGAGAAGAATTTTCAAGGAGACGTCGTTTTCGTTGAGGGTTATAGTGTTGGTTACCTTGAGCAGGAGCCGCAATTGGATGAAACGAAGACTGTAATCGATATTGTTAAAGAAGGAGTTTCGGAAACGGTATCTCTTTTGGATGAATACAATTTAATCAATGAGCAATTTGGCCTACCAGAGGTTTATGAAAACCCTGATGCGATGGAAAAATTGATGAACCGCCAATCAGAAGTACAAGATAAGATTGATGCTACCAACGCATGGGAAGTGGATACAGTTCTATCTAGAGCGATGGATGCTCTCCAATGTCCCGATGGTGATACCTCAATATCGGTATTATCTGGTGGAGAGAGAAGGAGAGTAGCTCTTTGCCGACTTCTTCTTAGAAATCCCGATGTATTACTCCTGGATGAGCCGACCAATCATCTTGATGCCGAATCAATACTATGGCTGGAGCATCATTTACAACAATATAAAGGCACGGTGATTGCCGTAACACACGATCGTTACTTCTTGGATAATGTTGCAGGCTGGATTCTTGAATTAGATAGAGGAGAAGGAATTCCTTGGAAAGGGAATTATACAGAATGGCTTGAGCAGAAAACAAAGAGATTACAGATAGAAGAAAAACAAGCGACTAAAAGAAGAAGAACTCTTGAGCGAGAGTTAGACTGGGTTAGGATGAACCCAAAAGGGCGTCAAGCAAAATCAAAAGCCCGTCTTTCTAATTATGATAAGCTACTTAGTCAAGAGCAAAAAGATAAAGAGCAAAGTTTAGAGATATTCATACCAAATGGCCCGCGCTTAGGGGATAATGTAATTGATGCAGAGCATGTAAAAAAAGCTTTCGGAGACAAGTTGCTATATGAAGACTTGAACTTCAAATTACCTCCAGCAGGAATAGTTGGAATTGTCGGCCCTAATGGAGCTGGAAAGACAACTATATTTCGAATGATTATGGATCAGCTTGAGGCAGACTCTGGTATTTTTAAAGTCGGTGAAACTGCAAAACTTTCCTATGTTGACCAGTCTCACGAAAAAATGGACCCTGAAAAGTCAATTTATGAGATTATTGGAGATGGTCAGGAGCAATTTGAGATAGGCAATCAAATTGTTAATTCTCGCGCTTATTTAGCGCGATTCAATTTTAGCGGTGGGGATCAGAGTAAAAAAGTGGGTGTTTTATCCGGTGGAGAAAGAAATAGACTACATCTTGCGATGGCACTTAAAGAAGGGGGTAATGTATTACTTTTAGATGAGCCGACTAATGATTTAGATATCAATACATTAAGAGCCCTCGAGGAAGCTTTGTATAATTTTGCTGGATGTGCTGTTATTATTTCTCACGATAGGTGGTTTATGGACCGTGTTTGTACTCACATATTAGGTTTTGAAGGTGACTCTCAGGTGTACTATTATGAAGGTTCTTTTTCTGAGTATGAAGAAAACAAAAAAAAGAGATTAGGAGGTTCTAGCCTTGAGCCTAAGAAATTCAAATACAAGAAATTAGTGAAATAATGAAACCACAATCTTCCAAAGGAACCCGAGATTTTGACTTGATACAGGTATCCAGAAGGAATTATGTAATTGAATTGCTAAGAAAAGCTTTTCAAACATTTTCTTTTAATCCACTTGAAACTCCGAGTTTTGAAAATATTGAAACTTTGATGGGTAAATACGGGGATGAGGGAGATCGATTAATTTTTAAAATTCTTCGATCTGGTGACTTTATGAAAAGTGTAGTAGATAGATCCAATCCCAATATTAAAGAAATTGCTGACAAGGCGTTGCGCTATGACCTAACAGTGCCTTTTGCCAGATATGTTTCTCAAAATTCAGGTAAATTATCTTTTCCTTACAAGCGTTATCAAATCCAGCCGGTCTGGAGAGCAGATAAACCCCAAAAAGGAAGATATAGAGAATTTTTGCAATGTGACGCAGATGTGGTAGGATCAAATAGCTTATGGCAAGAGGTTGAGATGATAGACCTTTATTCATTCGCATTTCAAAGCCTGGGAATTCCTGTTGAAATAAATATTAACAATAGAAAAATTTTGGCAGGAATAGCGGAAGCTTGTGGAATACAAAATCGTTTAATAGAATTCACCGTAGCTCTAGATAAAATTGATAAAATTGGTGAAGAAGGCGTGATATCAGAATTAATCAAAAAAGATTTTTCAACGAAGGAAATAGACAAACTAAAACCAGCATTTAGATCATTTGATAATCTAAATGAATCAATTTCATTTTTAAAAGATTGGCTGAAAGAAAGCGAACAAGGTCAGCTAGGTATCGAGGAATTAGAGTTTGTTATTAAAAGAGTTAAAGATTCAGATATCCTTAGATTAGACGTGAGTTTAGCAAGGGGACTTAACTATTATACAGGTTGCATTTTTGAGGTGAATGCACTCAGCGTTGATATTGGAAGCGTTGGAGGTGGTGGTAGATATGATAATTTAACTGCAATGTTCGGGCTTGAAAATATTTCAGGTGTAGGAATTAGCTTTGGCTTAGACCGAATAATGTTGTGCTTGGAAGATTTAAATATTTTACCTGACAATATTATTCAATCTTGCGATGTAGTCATAATAAGAACAGATGAAAGTTCATCTGACTATGCTTACAAAATAGCACAAGAATTAAGATGTAATGGAGTCTCAGTAGATTATTACCCTGATATCGTCAAAATAAAAAAACAATTTGATTATGCTGAAAAAAGTGGAGCAAGCCATGTGATCATCTCAGAGAGTGAAATTGATCAAGTTCACATCAGAGTTAAAAACTTAGTCACAGGAGAAAGCCATCTACTTAATAGGGAAGAAGTTTTAACTTATTTTAAGGAGTTAAAGAACTAAAATTTAGGGATTGGCATAATCGAATCTATTGATTGAATTCGTCTCAGTATAAGCGTTAAGCCCTTGGGAGCTAATTAATTTTTTTTTAGAAATATTCATAAATCCGTCTTTCTCTGGGAAAATACTGGAGATAACTTCAATTACTTCTGCTTCAATAAGTAATGTGCCATTGCTCATGGAATGGCTACCTGCTTTTTTAAAAATGAACTGAACATCTGCGTCAAGAAGAATCGGTACGTTAAATTGTTTATTGAGATTCCATTTAATATCGTGAATATCTAACTCCGAAATTTCATTTGAGTAATTTGCACTGCACTGATGCAATGTTTCTAAGGAAATAAATCCTGTAGCAAGAGTAAAGCTGAAATATGAATTTCGCACTATGTTTCCATGGGATTGGTGAGCAATACTTGGGGGGCGAAATAAAAATCCCCAAGTGGGAGGGGATGAGCCGATATGAATCACCTGACTAAAAACACCTGAATTTGCCAAACCATTAGAATTGATAGTACTTAAGAGGCCTACACATTTCAGACCTCCAAGAGAGTTAAAAAAATTAGCCTTGAATCTACTAGGCCACTTTTCCCAAATATCTCTACTGATTTTTGTCCTCATTAATTTCGAATACGTCCCATTCCACCATTTACTCCAAAGACTTCTCCAGAAATCCAATTTGATTCTAGAAGTAATGATGCCATTTGAGCTATTTCTTTTGGGTCTCCTACGCTTTTTAGAGGATGTCGTTGTTCCGAGGCAATTCTTCGGTTCTCATTACCCAAAAGTTTCTTTGCCATTGGTGTATCTGTCAGTGAAGGTGCTATTGTATTTACCCTAACATTTGGTGCCCATTCCGCGGCGAGAGAACGACTTAATCCTTCAATTGCTGCCTTAGCCATAGCTACAGAGGCATGAAAAGGCATCCCTTGAGAAACAGCTACGGTACTGAATAAAACAACACTTCCCTTTGCTGATATCAATGATTTTTCAGCTTTTTGAAGAATTTTTGCTGCCCCCAAGGCGTTAATGGTAAAATCATTTATGAAGTCGTCAGGCTTTAAAGACTTAAATGGTTTTAAATTAATGGTGCCAGGACAATAGACTAGTCCACTTAGTTGTTGAGGTATGTCATTAGCGTCAAGATCCTCAATATCTGACGTTATGCTTTTGAGGTTAGCATGCTTGAAATCAACGGGCTCTCTACTAATTCCTAGTACTTGATTCCCTTTATTTAAAAGCATTTCAGTTAAAGCTCTACCAATGCCAGTTCTGTGTCCAATAATCAAAATAGTATGTTCCATATTCTTTTAACACAAGTAATCCTATTTTTGTTGAAATTATTATCATGAAAAATTCTATTGAACTCAATATCCAAGCAAAATGGTCTATCTCTGAATGGGAGAATGTTGCAAATGGAGATGCGACTATATTTTTTCCAAAGGAAACAAAACAGATCGTTCTAGAGAATAGAGCGTCTCTTGAGAATAGAATAAAACGTGGAGATATTTTATATGGCGTAAATACTGGATTTGGTTCTTTGTGTACGACAGAGGTGTCAAATTCTGAACTCAAACAATTACAAATAAACTTGGTACGAAGTCATGCAGCAGGAACAGGTGCTAATGTTGAAGCGGAAATTGTTAGGTTGATGCTGATCACAAAGATTCGTGCCCTTTCAAAAGGGTATTCCGGAGTTCGCTGGATTCTTATTGAGTCTCTTTACAATTTATATCTTCACGATGTTATTCCCATTGTGCCAAAAATGGGATCATTGGGAGCATCTGGTGATCTAGCTCCTCTAGCACATTTGTCATTGGTCTTAATGGGTGAGGGCATGGCTTCATATAATGGTGATGTCTACAAAGGAAAGGATATACTTAAAAAACTTAACCTGAAGCCTCTAAATCTTATGGAAAAAGAGGGCCTTGCTCTGATCAATGGGACCCAATTTATGCTATCACATGGATTGTGGGCATGCATTCAAACCCGATACATATCTTATTGGGCAGATTGGATATCAAGTATGTCGATAATCGGATTCGATGTTTCAAGTGCCCCATTTGATAATAGGATTCAAATAATTCGTAATCAGCCCGGTCAAGTTTTTGTTGCGGATAGGATTAGAGATTTTTTATCTAATGCTCCAAGTTTTAAAATGGAAAAGGAACATGTTCAAGACCCATATTCATTTAGATGTATACCTCAGGTTCATGGTGCTTCAAATGATGTCTGGGTTCATATTTCCGAGGTGTTCTTAAATGAAGCAGATGCAGTTACGGATAACCCAACAGTTTTCTCAAAGACGAGTGATATTATTAGCGCCGGAAATTTCCATGGTCAAAAATTAGCATTGGCATTAGATTATGGAAAAATGGCATTGGCCGAGTGGGGTAGTATATCTGAAAGACGAATTAATCAATTAACCCTTGGTAAAAGAGGCTTACCACCTTTTTTGGCTAAAAATCCTGGAGTGGAAAGTGGGATTATGATATTACAATACTCCGCGGCCTCATTGGTTAGTCGAAACAAACAGAGAACAGTCCCTAGCAGCACTGATAGTATTGATTCATCTGCGGGTCAAGAAGACCATGTTAGCATGGGTGCTAACGCAGCAACCGACACAATTGATATTTTAGATCGAGTATGGACAATATTGTCTATGGAATGGATTGCAGCGATTAGATCTATTGAAATGAGTGAAAGAATTAGTCCTGAGGCGATTTCTGATTTAATTAAATCATACCGAGATATTTACCCTTCTTCTCAAGGAGATAATGTATTAGCTGAAGAAATTCAAGTGGCTGAGAAATTCATAAGAGATATAACTATTGAGGATAAGCCTTTTTTAAAATTTAAAAAATAATTTTTATTAGATATCTCCAACTATTTGAGAAAATGATGTGGCTGCATAAATCCCAGCAGTCTCAGTTCGTAAACGGTGCAGCCCAAAGGAAACATTAACGAATTCTTTTGAATTAGCTTTTCGCAGTTCTTCCTCTGTAAAATCTCCCTCTGGTCCAATTAATACCAATACTTGAAAAGGCTTAGATCGCTTCAAAGATAAAAAGAAATCATTTTTTTGGACATCACCACAGGTTGCTATATACTTATCGGAGTCGGCACTAATATTGAGGAGCGAGCTGAGTTGTGTTAATTCATTTAATTTTGGCATTACACTCTTTTGACTTTGTAAACAAGCAGAACGGATTATTCTCTCTGATCGATCATGATTTAAAAATTTTCTTTCCGAATGACTTGTGAGTATGGGTGTTATCTCGTGAACTCCAATTTCAGTAGCTTTTTCAAGAAAAAAATTCCACCGATCTATATTTTTTGTTGGGGCAATTGCAATATGTAAATGGCCATTTACAAGTCCAACATCTGTTTTTGTTTCCGGGTTAGATATTCTTATTTGTCTCCTCGATAAATCATCTATATTTCCAATATAAATGGTACCAACTCCATCAAAGACTCTAATGGCATCTCCAATTCCTAATCGCAACGATTTTATTGCATGAGAAATTTCTTCTTTCTCTAAGAATACTTGATTTCCTTTTTTAAATCCATAAAAATTATGCATTTCCGTCTATGTTATATGTCTGAATATTTCCATTTATCTGATGTAATCCTGGCTTTAGCTGAGCTTGAAATGTCATCATAAACCCTATTCAGAATAGAGAATTGGCCAACAGCTCCAATCATGGCTGCATTGTCCATTGTATATGGGAATGGCGGTATATAAACCTCAATTTTTTCTTTAATTGCTAATCTTTTAATCTCATCCCGTAAAAAGGTATTTGCAGACACACCCCCTGCAATAGCAAGTCTTCTTATTCCTGTATCAAATATTGCCTTTCTGGTATTTTGAACTAAGGGATAAACAAGACTTTTTTGGATACTGGCACACCAATCATTTAAATCATTTTTAAGGGTATTAGGATTAATGCTTTGCTCTTTCTGCATGGTCTGTAAAATATTGGTTTTAATCCCACTAAAACTAAAGTTAACTCCACTCATACGAGTTTTATTGAATACAAATCGATCTGGATTTCCATGTTCTGAATGCCGATCAATTATTGGCCCTCCTGGGTAATCAAGAGATAAAAGTTTAGCTGACTTATCAAACGCTTCACCAACTGAATCATCAAGTGTTTGTCCTAAAACCTCGAAATCATTCCAATTTTTGACAATTACAATCTGCGTATGTCCACCTGAAACCGTTAAGCATATATAAGGAAATTCGAGGCTAGAATGTTCTTGAATTCCCTTTTCAACTAAAAAACAAGAGAGCATATGGCCCTCAATATGATGTACGTTTATTAATGGTATCGAAAGAGCAAGAGATAACGATTTAGCCATAGAATGACCAACCAATAGACTTCCCAGAAGACCAGGGCCTTGCGTTACAGCGATGGCTTCTAACTGATTAAATTCTATTCTAGAAGTCTTTAAAGCAGCTAAAACAGTTGGGACAATTGATTGAATATGTGCTCTAGATGCCATTTCTGGAACTACACCACCAAATGCCTTATGGATGTCTTGATTATGAACACAATTAGATAGAACCTGAAATCCTTTTAGTACAGCAACAGAAGTGTCATCACAACTAGATTCAATTGCTAGTATTAGAGGTTCTTGATTAGTCAAAATATTAATTTTTAATTAAGCATGATACAAAGCGCTCTCCTGATTTTATATTATTTGAAGATAATTATACTAATTTGTATCCGGTTGTAACGTGATATTTTTTACGATATGAAGTCCATATCCTTCGATTCCAACTCTTTTCATTGGATGATTTGTTAATAGGACAACATTTCTGATATTCATTTCTCTTAGGATCTGGGCGCCAACTCCATAATCTAGAGGATCCATCCCAAAGGACTTTGGAATCTTGATTGATTCTTTTTTTGGAATAAACTGCATCAGGTCATAGACTTGATCTTTACGCTGGTTTAGGCAAACAAGAACTCCTGATCCTGATCTTTGAATAGCTTTTAGAGCACGTTTAATATTACTATGCTGAAAATACTCTGTTTGAAGTTCATCTAAAATTGACTCTCTGACATCTCCACTTTGCATTCTAACTAAAACTTCTTCTTCTTCATCCCAATCACCAATTTTAAATGAAATATGAATTTGATCAGATGTTGTTTGTTCATAGATATTTACATCCAAATGTCCATATGGTGAATTCATTTTAAAATTCTTTTTTAATCTTATTAAGCTCTCTCGCTCTAGGCGATAAGAGATAAGTTGCTCAATAGATATAATTTTTAAATTAAAACGTTTAGACATTTTAATTAATTCGGGGAGACGGGCCATTGTGCCATCTTCATTCATTATTTCAACAATGACACCTGCAGGTTCTTTACCTGCAAGTCTTGCTAGGTCGATTGAAGCTTCTGTGTGGCCTGCACGTCTGAGAACACCCCCTTGTTTAGCTCTTAGTGGAAAAATATGACCAGGTCTTTGAAAATCAGTAGGTTTCGAATTAGTATCAACCAAAGCTTGAATAGTTTTAGCTCTATCTGAGGCGCTAATTCCAGTTGTTACTCCATTGCCAAATAAATCAACACTAATAGTGAAAGCTGTTTGATGTGGGTCGGTATTATTCTCAACCATAGGGTTTAGGCCTAGATCATCACAACGATTGTCAAGTAGCGGAACACAAATCAAACCCCTGCCATGCATAGCCATAAAATTTACAGTTGCAGCAGATATGTTTTCAGCGATTCCAACTAAATCACCTTCGTTTTCTCTATTCTCATCGTCGACTACAATCACTAATTTGCCTTCAGACAAATCCTCTAATGCTTTTTCTATTGTGCTTAACTCTGAAGTCATTTATTATTTCGGGTTGTGGGCTGCCAAATTCCAGTTTCTCTTGTGCGAAGGTACCTGATTAACCCTAAGAATAATGCTATATTCATCCATGAGAAGTAAGAAAGGGATCTCATTTGATGAGAAATAAACTTAGGAAGAATCTTAGTAGGGTAGAGTATAATAAAACCAATTATAATCAATTGGATTATTGACCAGGCTAATAAAATAAAGTCGCCATCTTTAAACGTTGTCCCCAAATTAATTATCATTCCGATAGTGAACAAAACAGGAAAGAGCCAACGTAGCACTTTATGTCCCAAAAAAATCAATCCTGACGGGACTGTATGACTAAATATCATGGGAAAAAAACGAATCAAATTCTGCCAATTACCTTGAGATATTCTGATTTTTCGATTGAATTCCATAGAGGAATTATTGCTAACATCTTCAGTGCATACGGCTTGATTAGAGTGAACTACTTTTTTTCTTGATTTTAATACGTTCATAGTATGAAAAAAATCTTCCATTAGTGTTCCTTGAGGAATTTTCATAAAAGCTTCTCTGCGGATCGCATAACACCCACCTTCAACTCCCATAGTACATCCCCAAAGTTCTCCTTCTTTTTGTTTTAAATTATTTTCCCAAGTCATATAGGATTCTTCATTTTTAGAAACATCATCGGAGTTATTATGCTCCATTCCTCTGTAAACTAAATTCCCTCCTACTAAATCGATTTTTGAATCTAATACTAGAGGAGTAATAAGTTCTTTAAGTGCATCTGGACGGAAGAAGATATTGGCATCTGTACCAATAATAATCTCTGAGTCTCCTCGGTTAACCATGTCATTAATGATATTTGATTTGCCGGAACGTTTTTTCATTCGAACGAAATCAACCGAGTCTTCTGATTTCATAAATTCAGTGAGCATTAAATCTGTTGAGTCAGTTGAACAATCAGACCCAACCCTTATTTTTAATAATTCTTTTGGATAGTCCAATGCAAGAATCGACTTCAATTTTTCTTGAATCACAGCTTCTTCATTAAAAGCTGCAAAAACTATATCTACAGTTGGCCAAGACTCTATTGTGCGACAATCATATTTTCTAGTTTCCTTTAAAGTATATAATAAATCAACTAGTTTGGGGTAGAGGAAATAGGGTATGGCTAAAAGCAAAATAGCCATAACTCCAGATTCGAATAAGAAGATATAAAAAGGATAAAGTTTTAAAAGTGAATCTATCATGATCTGACCTCTATATCTTTCATTTTTTTTATAAATAATTCATCTGAGAAATTCCTTACTGCGTGCTCTCTGGCGGAAATACCCATTTGATCTCTGAAATTAGAATTATTATATAACTCAGAAATGGCAATTGCGAATTCTTCCGCTGTATCTGCGATGCATAAATGTGTCTTATTTGTGCATAATAAACCTTCTGCTCCAATGGAAGTAGTCACGATAGCTTTGCCTCGCGACATAGCTTCTAAAAGCTTTATTCTCATCCCGCTGCCAGAAAGCAACGGTGCTATAAATATACCATGATCTTGAAATGGTATATCCCGTGTAGAGGAATTGTTCCAACTTATGGCTTGATCTCGCTTAATGCTATCTGGCCATATTTTTGAATAAACAGTGACTTCAATTGCATCTGGGATTTTAGGAATTACCGCTTTAACAAACCAACTCATTCCTACAATATTAGGTTCCCAATCAAGTGCGCCAAGATGATATACTCTATTTGAGCTAGAACCGCTAAAAGTCCAGGTGTTTTTATGATTAAAAGTGCATGGGAAGACTTCAGTTGATTTTGCACCTATTTTCTTAATATTTAAAGAGTCCTCTTCGGTTATAGCCCAAATATGGCTTCCTTGAATTAAATTAATTTCCCAATTTTTGAGTTTTCGAGTTTGCCATTGGATAAACAGCTTTTTAAAACTTAGATTTAGTGAAGAGAGTGTTCTTTCCCATATTTGATGCTCAACATTGTGAGTTCGAATTATGAAAGGTGTATCGCCCCAGCTTTTTTTGTAAACAGACATATAAATACTATCAACAACTATTAAGTCTGAATTTTCTGACGCTTTTTTAATGGTTGATGCAATTTCTGATTTATAAAATCTAGAGGCGAAATAAGATGTCCGATTTAAGCAGTGATAAATAAAACTAAATGGGCTTGGCGCTAAATTTATATTGAAGAATTTAAGAGTAATGCTTGAGTCAAAAGATTTCGGATTAGTCACAAAATGCTTATTAGTATTCAAGGCAATCACATCGATTCTATGCCCAGCATTAAGCTCGAGACGAATAAGACTCTCCATTGCAATAGAGGATCCATCACGACCAGGAAAAGGAACTTTATTACAGAGGTGAAGTATCTTCATTAAGACAAGTGTTTCTTGATATTAAAAAACTGAAGACGTAATCTTTTAAAGCTATTCATATTGGCGTCATTAGCGGCCCATATTGTCATCCAAATAGATATTGGGAGAAGGACAATATTTGGAAGCCAAATTGCCCAAAATGGTGAAATAAGCCATTCTCTGCCCATTTTTTCAAAAATTATTGACAATACGTAATGAAATAGGAATAGAAGAACAGAAATAACGAAGGGAAGTCCAAAGCCACCCTTTTGAATAATGGCTCCAAGCGGAGCTCCAATAAAAAATAAAAGTATACAAGCGATTGAAACTGCAAACTTTTTATGAAATTCTATAAAGTGCCTGGCAATAATCTGCCTTCGCCACATAAATTCACTTTCAACTTGATTCATGAAGTCACGATTTGATTGTGCGAGATGAATTGAGTTATTTGTTGCCCTGAATAAATATTTTTGACTAATCCTATCTTTAACGCTATACGCCTCAAATGACGACGAAGTGAGAGAAGAATCATTACTTTTCCAACCAAAGAATTTATTGCGCATAGTATTGCTAACCTCGTTTTGTCGCTTCCTGTATTTTTTATACAGATCCTTAATTGCAATATTTAGTTGATTTACATTAAGCATATTGTATTCATCGCTTCGACTGACCTTATACAAATCACCCATGGCATAAGAGCCCATATCGAGCCTGATTATCATTTTTTCAAAAGTGCTTTCAAGAAATGGCTCTCTATTATTAGACCTTTTGCTTTCTAATTCATATTCTTGATATGAATGTCCATTAAATAGGATAAAATCCATCCATTCATTGCCCTCATTGTATTTGATTAGCCCGGTTGGAGCAGTTACCAGAGAGTGATTGCCCTTTCCTCTTTCTTTATGATTATATATAATAATGTCATAAACTTCATTATCACTTTTTTTACCGATTTTGATACTATACCCATCTATTCCTCCATAAAATATACCAGGTTGAAGATTAAATGTTGGACGTTGTTTTGCAATGTTTATTAATAAGTTTTCGCCCTTGAAATTAGCTACTGGGATTAGGTTATTGCTCACAACAAACATACCCGCAGAGATAAAGGCTAGAGCCAGTAGAATTGGACGAATCAGTCGATAAAAAGATGCGCCTGAAGATTTTGCTGCAGCGAATTCTTTACTTTCAGATAAATCTCCAAAGACCATGATTCCAGCAAATAGAACTGCGACAGGAACAGCCATTGGAAGAACAGAAGCACTCCAAAAGAACATCAGCTTAATTATGTGAAACCATTCAATTCCACGACCAGCTAAATCATCTACATATTTCCAAACCATCTGCATCAAAAGAAAAAAAATAGAGATGCCTAGTGTTTTCAGAAAAATACCCAGAAAGGAGCGAAGTATATATTTATCAATTCTTTGCATGCCATCGGTTTAATCACATGTCATTTGGTGAGATATAATCGTAATCAGGGTAATTATTTAAATCAAATTTTACTTGTTCAACATTTGTGCCCTGATTGATTTTATAATCAAATATTTGGACCTTAGTGATAACATTATTTCTTCCATACTCATAATAAGAATGAATCTTCTTTGACCTTAATTCAATTCCAAGAATAACCTTTGAAATATCCTCTTGATTCTTTGGTATTAGTTCAATAAATTGTACAATCTTAGTTTTTTCATATTGTTTCTTTTTTAAAAATCTAAAATTACTTCCACTAGTATATTTGTTTAAAATATTTACTGGTGAATAATTATTATCGTTAGTATCAATTATCCGAACTGTGATTTCTTCGTCTTCATCATTCACGGAAATTAATTTATCAGACTCTAAATATATGGTTTGCCCATTCAGGGTTAGACGGCCAGTCTCTCCTACTAAAACTACAGACCCTTTGTTTGTACGCTCAACTCTTTTGCCATCTCTTCCCGGTGCATCAAGAATTAAAGAGAATGAAAAGGATTGATCTTTATATTCCAATGTTTTATTCTGTGCCTCCTGAATAAGTATCAGAGCGGGGTTAGTTTGAGCAAATCCAAATTGTGATAAGCACAAAGCGACAATAATAAATAAACCTTGCCTATATCTCTTCATTTTCTTCTGTATTTTTATTGTTCAGTTTTAGATTCAATTCGTGTTCATTAGCCACAAGAACCTGCCTTGCTTTTGAACCTTCAAATGGTCCAATTAAACCTGCATCTTCGAGTTGATCAACTAATCTTCCAGCTCTATTGTATCCAAGTTTTAATTTCCTCTGAAGAAGAGAAGCGGAACCTTGCTGATGAATCACTACAATTCTAGCTGCGTCTTCAAATAACACATCCCTTTCTTCAGCGCTGTAGTTACTGCCGTTGGAGCTCGATTCCTCACCGGTATACTCCGGCAGGCCATAAGCGCTGGGATAGGCCTGCTGAGATCCTATGAAATCACATATCTCCTCAACTTCTGGTGTATCTAGAAATGCACATTGTAGTCTAATAAGATCATTGCCTGCAGAAAAAAGCATGTCCCCCTTTCCAATTAATTGATCAGCTCCTCCTGAGTCTAAAATTGTACGGGAATCAATTTTTGAAGAAACCTTAAACGCTATGCGCGCTGGGAAATTAGCTTTTATTATACCTGTAATAACATTAACTGACGGTCTTTGAGTGGCTATAATTAAATGAATTCCTATCGCTCTTGCTAATTGAGCAAGACGCGCAATGGGTGTTTCAACTTCCTTTCCTGCAGTCATTATTAAATCCGCAAATTCATCGATAACTAGAATTATATAGGGTAGATAACGATGTTTATTCTCCGGATTTAATTTTCGAGTTGTGAATTTTTGATTGTACTCTTTGATATTTCTAACCATTGCGTCCTTAAGAAGCTCATAGCGATCATCCATTTCGATACATAAGGAATTTAGCGTATTGATAACCTTGGTTGTATCGGTTATAATTGCCTCCTCAGTATCTGGCAGCTTAGCAAGAAAATGACGTTCAATTTTATTGTAAAGAGTTAATTCAACTTTTTTTGGATCAACAAGAACAAATTTCACTTCTGAAGGGTGCTTTTTGTAAAGAATGGATGCCAGTATAGCATTTAACCCAACAGATTTACCTTGACCTGTAGCGCCAGCCATAAGTAAATGAGGCATTTTTGCCAAATCCGCAACAAAGACTTCGTTAGAAATAGTCATACCCAATGCTACAGGTAGGTCCATAGTTGTCTTCTTAAACTTTTCAGAGGTTAAAACGCTCTTCATTGAGACCATTTTAGGGCTTCTATTAGGAACCTCAATTCCAATCGTACCCCTACCTGGTATCGGTGCAATAATTCGAATTCCTAGAGCGCTAAGGCTTAGTGCTATATCATCTTCTAGATTTTTGATTTTTGAAATTCTCACCCCTGCCTCTGGGATGATTTCATACAAGGTCACGGTAGGGCCAATAGCCGCTTTAATCTTTGCAATTTCAATTTTATAATTCCTAAGTGTTTCAAGTATCCGTTCCTTGTTGGCTTCTAGCTCTTCGGAATCTACTAATCGATCTGGAGCATCAAAATCAGCAAGAAGTTCATAGGTTGGATGAACATATTTGGATAATTCTAATTTAGGGTCGTAACGAGTTCCAAGTGAGCCTTTCGTTGACTTCTCTTCAGGGTCTTCCTGAAGAGCCTCACTATGAGTATCAATTGGATCTGCAACTTCCAGACTTATTTCATCTGAATCAATATCTTCCTGATGTGCATCAATTATCTCCTTAGGTATATTTTCATTCAAGAATGATTCTAGAGGCTCAATTATTTCATCATTTCCGTCAATTTCTTTTTTATCTGATTCTAATTCTAAAGCATTGTCAGAATTATTCTCATGAGTTATTGGTAATGGCGAATCATTATTTGCTGACTCAACCTTGTTTCTCCAATTTTGAGGAGATAGTCTGAAAAACCATATTATATGCATAGATGTAATACTAGCCCAAACCATCCAAAGACCAGACTCTCCAAAAAGATTTGACCCCCAAAGGTGAATGAACTTTCCAATATCACCAACCCAGACATCATTTGGAGAAACAGATGTATCTGAGAAAATATTAGCTAACATACCCGTTAAACAACTTAGTAAAAAAGTATAGAAAAGCCCAAGCCTTGTTATTCGAGATAGTCTAGACTTTAAATTAAATAATATCTTTAAACCTAGGTAAATGAAACACAAAGCCGGAAAAATAAAAACCCACCCGAGTGTCCTTACAGTAATAAAAAAACCAATGGCCCCTCCAAGTTTACCAAATACATTATCTATCTCAATCGTAGGGTCTAGTAAAATTTCACTAAAATTGAAGTTTACATAACTAAAATCACTTTTCCACGTAAAAAGGGATGAGATACCAGATATGAAAACGAATAAACCAGTAAAAATGATTGCGAGCCCAAAGACAGCATGCAATGATTTATTACTCCTTATCTCAGTGATAATAGACTTTAATGACTTAAGAGACTGCCCTTTGTTTTTAGACTGAGTTTTTTTTGCCATATGAATTTCTGACCTAGACATCAAAGGTAGCCCAATTCCTACCTTTGTAAAACCATGATACAATTGATTTCCGTAATGTCAGAATTAGGAGCTGGCACTGAAGGCTCCTCAGGTGGGTTTTCAGCCATAGCTTCGGCGTCTTCAAACCAAGCAGAGAATGCCTTAGTTGTTTTTAACTCGAGTAACATAGTTAAAGTCGAGACTGTGCAATCTTCAAGAAGGCTAAATCCTGATTTTGTGAATGCTAAAAACCTGAGTGAAATTGTCACAATGTATAAAAGGATATCTATTGGCATCGAGAATTCGGTTTTAGATAATAAATTCCCTGTCGTAATAAGTGGTGATCACTCTAATGCTGGAGGGACAATAAGTGGTCTGAAGAAATCCTATATGAATTCTAGAATTGGTTTAGTTTGGATAGATGCCCACGCAGATCTTCATTCTCCTTTTACAACTCCTTCTGGAAATGTTCATGGAATGGCTGTAGCTACAGCAATAAAGGAAAATAATATTGATAATGCGATAAATGAACCTAGTGATAAAATTATTGATTTATGGAGTAAGCTATCAGGTGATGAAAGAAGAGTTAATCCAAGTGATATTGTTTACGTTGGACTCAGAAGTGTTGAAGATGCAGAAAGTTTTTTGATTCATAAATATGGAATGGGAGTTCATACAGTCAACGATCTTAGAGCCAAAGGAGTTGATCGAATCGTAAAAGATATTGGGTTGCAACTTGATCAATGTGATGTGATTTACGTGTCATTTGATGTTGATAGTATGGATCCTTCAGTTTCTAATGGAACTGGCACTCCGGTTAACAATGGCCTTTCTAAGCAAGAAGCTTTGGAGCTTTTAAAAGCCCTCGCAAGTCATTCTAAAGTAAAATGTATTGAATTCACAGAAATAAATCCTTCCCTCGATACCAAAGGAGAGCCTATGGGTGAAGTAGCAGGTCAATTATTACATGAAACTATTAATTGTTTGAATAAAAGAATAAGTAAATGATTGACACTACATTATCACTCAAGTCAGTTATATCGGCTCTTTTGAAAGAGCTTTTTGGGGATCATGATTTATTTGTTGACCTTCAAGAAACTAGGAAAGAATTTGAGGGAGATATTACCTTAGTTGTATTTCCATTTTTAAAAGTCAGTAAGCTTTCTCCAGAAGCTACAGGTAATTTAATAGGGTCTAATCTACTAGAAAGGTCTCGAGAGGTTAAGAATTACAATGTTGTAAAAGGCTTTCTTAATTTGACCCTAACAGATGAGGTGATTGCTAAAATATTTGAGAAAATTAAAAGAACGAATGAATTTGGTTCGAAAAAGTCGAATTCTTCATTGCCATCTGCGATGATCGAATACTCATCTCCAAACACGAATAAACCTTTGCATTTGGGTCATATGAGAAATATTCTTTTAGGTGACTCTATTTCAAGAATTCTTAAAGCATCGGGAAGGAATGTTATTCAAGTGCAAATAATTAATGACAGAGGGGTTCATATTTGTAAAAGCATGTGGGCATGGAAAAAATTTGGGGACGGGGAGACTCCTAATAGTACTGGTTTAAAAGGAGATCATTTAGTAGGAAAGTATTATGTATTATTCGATAAGGAATACAAGAGACAAATAAATGAAAGTGTTTCAAATGGCACAGATCAAGAAGAAGCAAAAAAAACCGTGCCTTGTATTTTAGAAGTTCAGAAAATGCTTTTAGATTGGGAGTCAGGAGATACAGAGGTAGTTGAGCTCTGGAGTAAAATGAATACTTGGGTCTATTCGGGTTTTGAAAAAACATATGAACGTTTAGGTATTGTATTCGATAAGAATTATTACGAATCCGAAACTTACATTCTGGGTAAAAAAGACATTAAAGAAGGTCTTGAAAGTGGTGTCTTTTACAAAAAACCTGATAATTCAGTTTGGATTGATTTAAAATCTGAAGGGCTAGATGAAAAAATTGTACTAAGAAAGGACGGGTCATCTGTTTATATTACACAGGATATAGGAACTGCGATTCAACGATTTAAAGATTTTAAAATTGATTCATTGACATATGTAGTAGGAAATGAGCAAGACTATCATTTTAGGGTATTGTTTTTAATTCTCGAGAAATTAGGTTACAGCTGGGCAAGAAAATTGAGAAATTTATCTTACGGTATGGTTGAACTTCCTACCGGAAAGATGAAATCTAGAGAGGGTAAAGTTGTTGATGCTGACGACTTAATGGATGAAATGGAGCTAGCTGCCAAACAAATGTCTATCGGACTTGGTAAAGCTAAATCCTTTAATAATTCAGAAAGTGAAATGCTCAATAAGATACTTGGGCATGGGGCTTTAAAGTACTTCATTTTAAAGGTTGACCCTAAAAAGAAAATGGTCTTCAATCCGGAAGAATCAATTGATTTTAACGGAAATACTGGGCCTTTTTTGCAGTATACACACGCTCGAATATCCTCTTTAATTAATAAAAAGGGGAGTCAAGTAGACTATAATTGGGACCAGTTTGAATTGACAGAAAAAGAGAGGGATCTCATCATATTAATTTCCAAATTCCCTGAAAATATTCAAGCAGCAGCAGCAGGCTTAAACCCGAGTATTATAGCTGCACACCTGTATGAATTGGCAAAAGGTTTTAATAGATTTTACCAACAGCATTCGGTCTTGAGTGCAGATACATCCTCAATTATATCATTTCGTGTGGACTTGTGTAAAGAAGTTGCTAACGTGCTTAATTCTGGGCTCAATCTTTTAGGGATACAGGCACCGGAAAGGATGTAGAGCATCCTACCATTTAGCAGAACTAGTTGCTTTTTTTAGTCTTTTAGAAAGACCATCTTTATGTAACATAATTGATATTGTCTTATACTTCACGAATGCTTCTGAGGCGTATATATATCCTCTGCGATAGGGATTTTCACGGTCTCCCCAAGAGTTCTTTACAATGTAGTATATGCTACCTTTTTGATCCTTGACTTTTCCTACAATTTGCATACCATGATCATCCTGAGTTTGATAATTGTCAAAACCTAATTGTCTAATTTCCTGATTTACAGTCATTTCTTCATGAGGGGCCGAAAAAGCCTCAGATCTTTCCTTGTCTGACATATCGCTCCATGCCTTTGCTGGCAAAACAGCTACACCATTTTTAAGGGAAAAGCCCCGTTCAGAAACATCAGTTGCCCATGCTAAGGTGAATCCGTTTTCCAAGGCATGGTCAATAGAGGTCATCATTTGATCTAAAGGAACATTATAAGACATTGCCCAGGACCAGTTGTCAGGGACTTCGATAGAGAACCAAGAATAGAAAGGATGATGGTTAAAAGATGTGAGTTGAACATAATCGTCAGAATCTATACCAAGATAATCATCAGCAAAAAGACGTGGCGTATAAATTTTCCCATTGAAAGAAAACTCATTCGGCTCATCTCCTAAATACGCATCCAAGACACCATCGAACCCAGTCCTCCAAGCAGTTGATATTTTTCCATTATTTTTATCCTTAACAGCGTCTAGTATTCCTTTTAAAGATGATTCAAGTTCACTGTGGTCATTTCCTTTAGAGCCATAATTTAAACCAGGGTAGGCATCTTGCGGGACAGCTCCATATTTCTTGATGACATAAAATATATCTGGTTCCGCACCCCCTTGTGCAAAATTTAAGTGGCCATGAAGACGAATGTACTTTTCTGCTTTATCCTGGTAAACTTTTCTTACAGTATACATCTCAGACAAATCTATGTTAGGCTTACCTAAGCGTATCAGTTCAGATTCTAAAAAAGCTGTTGCTGAATAACTCCAACATGTACCCGAGCGACCTTGATTTTTAACTGATGTTGCTTCAATATCGTAAATCGTAGTGAATTCGAATTGTTTCACATTTGATCCCCCATTATTTTCAACTTTATTAATTAAGTCAACTTGTCCAAAAATAGAAATAGGAATAAATAGTAATAGGATTATTGAAGAAAATTGTTTCATTTTAAAAATAAATTTATTAATTAAGCTTTATAGGCGACAGTTGGGTTTTTGATCCCGTTGGAGTAGTCGTAGAATCCTTTTCCTGACTTAACTCCTAGATCCCCTGATGTTACAAGATTTATAAGTACAGGGTTCGGAGAATACTTTGGATTACCATATCCTTGATGCATCACATTTAATATGCTTAGGCAAACATCAAGCCCAATAAAATCTGCTAATTGAAGTGGTCCCATTGGGTGGCCCATTCCTAATTTCATTATCGAATCAATTTCAGAAACTCCCGCAACTCCGTTTTGAAGGGACTCAATAGCTTCATTGATCATTGGCATTAAAATTCGGTTCGCTACAAAACCTGGATAGTCATTGCACGCTATTGGTGTTTTACCTAATTTTTTTGATAATTGTATTATTGTAGCTGTAGTCTCGTCCGAAGTTTTATAGCCACTTATTATTTCTACAAGCTTCATTACTGGTACAGGATTCATGAAGTGCATTCCAATTACATTCTCCGGATATTTAGTGACTGCAGCAATTTTTCCTATTGAAATCGAAGAGGTATTAGTGGCTAAAATAGTTTTATCAGAAACTAAATTACTTAGACTTGAAAAGATCTCGAGTTTTAGTCTTTCGTTTTCTGTGGCGGCTTCAATTACTAATTCTGCCGATGCTACAGCTTGTTTAAGATCGCTAATCAATCGGATTCTCTCAAGTGATGATTGGCCAACAGCTACCGTTAATATTTCTTTACTTACCTGTCTATTGATGTTTTTTTCAATATTAATTATTGCTTTAGCCAATGCTTCCTCATTGATGTCAAAAAGCATCACCTCAAATCCATTGATGGCGAAAACATGGGCAATTCCATTGCCCATTGTACCGGCTCCGATAACTGTTATTTTATTCATGATGCGAAAGATACGTAGAGATCACTTTCCGCGACCCTGAATTATTGTCCAAACTGTATAGATTAAAACCTTTATATCATTAAAAAACGACATATTTTCAATATAAATCAGGTCATATTTCATTCTAGATACCATTTCCTCAACATTACTGGCATATCCAAACCTCACCATTCCCCAACTTGTTATACCTGGCCTAACTTTATAGACATGCCTATATTGAGGTGCTTGTGCTATTATTTTTTCAGCATAAAAAGACCTCTCTGGTCTTGGACCAACAATGCTCATGTCACCTTTAAGGACATTCCAGAATTGTGGTAACTCATCCAATCTATATTTTCTTAGGAATTTACCTATTGATGTTATTCGAGTATCTTCCTCACTACTCAATTGAGGGCCATCCTTTTCGGCATTAATACGCATGGTTCGAAACTTGTAAATATTAAATATTGTTTGGTTCTTTCCGATTCTAAGTTGAGAAAAGAAAACCGGTCCCCCTGTAAGTCTAACCATTATTGATAAAAGCATTAGTAACGGAGAAATTAAAACCAAAACCAATATGCTGATTAAAATATCTGTTAATCTCTTTGAGTTTCTTTGCCATGGGTTCATCGGATCTATATGCCATTCCATTAATGGAACACCATGATCATCTATTTTCACTTGTCCTGAAAGTATTCCATACGTATCGGGAATCATGAATGTTCGAACCCTAGATGTTTCTAGGTCTAATATCAAATTTGTGAGCTGATGGTGCTTCTCAGGGGCCAATGCCACAATGCAATCTTTAATATTCAAATCATTTATACAGGCACTAAGGTTTTTGATGCCTCCAACCATAGGTATATCGCTTAGAGAGCCTTGATTGTCTTGATCCTCCTCCTCCTCTTCGGTATTTATCCATCCAGAAAAAATCTCACCTGACCAGTAGGAATGGAGAGATAATGATTCTAAATTTTTCTGAATTTCTGATCTTGAACCAATAATAAGTGTAGGGAAAGAGTATTTTTTAGATAAAATATTCTTTTGAATAAAAGATCCCAAAACGATTCTATTTAAAATAGATCCTAAAAAAATAATTCCAGAAAAAATACCTGCTGTCTTAAAGTAATCTTTGTAATCTGTCACAAAGTCATTTAAAAGAAAAATTAAAAAATAGAACGTTGAAAAAACAAAACATACCTGAATAATGAGTCTTATCTCGGTCAAACGAGACTTTCTTATTGGATTGATGTACAGGCCTATTAATCCAACTGAAAAGATCCAGAGTATTGATGTTATCAAAGCGCCTAGACTATAAAAATTATCCCAATGCATTGTCTCTAGTCCAAACCTAGCTGGTTCTATAACCGCTTTTCGATATGAATACAGTGCAGTGTATGCAATCCAAGCCGAAACAAAGTCACATAGGACATATGCAAATCGCCATAATATTTGATGAATTTTTAAATCAAGGCCCTGTTTTTTCATTCGTAGTAAAGAAGTCTGACATTATCGATTAAGATCGTATCTAATTTACCATTATTGAGTTTTGCAGAACCCATAAAAATTTTAAAAGCATTGGCCTGCGGGGATCCTGAAACCTCAGTAACCAAATTTACATAACCGTGACTCCATTCCGAGTTTGGTAAGAATGTAGCTGTTGGCATTTGGATTATTTGCCCTGGATTAATTGCAATCACGCCAATAGTTAATGGGTTGGTTATATGATAGTCAAATTCTACATATACATTTTCACCACCCTTTGGGAGGGCGAAGTTATCGATGCTGCTGACTTCAAATTTACAAATTCCAGTATCGAGGATAGCCATCCCGCTGTATATATTTTCTTCTCCTTGTGGGGGTGGGAATTTTATGTCAGGATTGGAAGTGAGTATCCAGTTGGTATCACTTTGGTTAGTGGTTCCCAATTTTCTCCCTCCAGATTCAAACGTTTCGAGGCTTTCTATTTGCAGATCTCCTTGAGGTGCATTGAAATCATAAGAAACAATCTTGTTGGATCCATCAGTGACGTCAAGGGTTTTTCCCTTTTCAAGATCTATCGACAACTCGATTGGCTGATAAAATGGATATATACCTCTAAATGTTGATACACCATTTATGTCAATCCCTGGTTCAAGTTTTAAATTATAAGATCCATCATTATCTATTAATACCGGTATTTCAACAGGCAATTCAAAAGCTCCAAGATTATCATTATTTACTTTGATCCAAACAGAAGAGATTCTAGAACTAGAATTGCCATATGACGAATTCGGGCTTGGGGACATAGATAGCTCTTCAATTTTCAAATATGCCGGCTTTTCAATGGAATTATTATCACAGCTGGCTAAAATGCTCATGCAGAGGTATAAAATAAAAAAAATGAAAATCTGTTTCATCTGACAAATGTAGAGTAGTGATCCCATTGTAAATTGCCAACTAAAAAAAACACTTTTGGATACTACCAAGCATCAGGGTCAAAGACAGCATTTAATTGAAGTGCTCAAGGAGAAGGGGATATTTGACGTTAATGTCCTTCAGGCTATTGCCAATGTGCCCAGGCATGAGTTTCTGGACAGCTCATTTGAAGAGTTTGCCTACCGCGATGTTGCATTTCCCATAAGGGCTAAGCAAACGATTAGCCAACCTTACACCGTTGCATTTCAATCCCAGTCTTTGGGGTTGGGCAGAGGAGCTAAAGTTTTAGAAATTGGAACCGGTTCTGGATATCAAGCTGCAGTCCTTGTTGAGATGGGGTTGAAAGTATTCTCGATTGAACGTCAAAAAGACTTATTTGATTTCTCGAAAAGCATTTTAATAAAATTAGGATATAATATCACACAAAAATTTGGTGATGGCTATAAAGGAATTCCCTCTTATGCTCCTTTTGATGGAATTATTGTGACCGCGGCGGCACCAGATATTCCATCTGACCTTGTGGAGCAACTTTCTCCTAATGGCTCCCTTATTATACCAATGGGTGAGCCTGAAAATGATCAAGTGATGAAGCGAATAAAAAAAATAGATACTGTTGAAGGGTATGAAGAAGAAGATTTAGGTAGCTTTCGTTTTGTTCCAATGCTCAAGGATATTGATTCTGGAGATGGTTTTTAAAACCTAGATTTCTCTATTGGTGTCTCGGTCTATATCTCGTTCTTTGATGCTGGCTCGCTTATCGTATAATTTCTTTCCTTTTCCAAGGCCAATTTCTAATTTAGCCCATCCTTTTTCACTAAAGTAAAGCTTTAATGGAATTATGCTAAACCCAACGTTTTTAGTTGTTTTAATTATTTTTTTTAATTCGTTTTTTTTTAAGAGTAACTTTCTCTCACGTAATGGTAAATGATTTGAATAAGTACCTAAGCGAAATTCAGAAATATGAAGATTTTTGACCCACAGTTCTCCTTTTTCAGTGAGGTAACAATAGCTATCTGATAAATTAGCCTTCCCTTCACGTATACTTTTCACCTCGGTTCCATATAATTGTATTCCCGCAGTGAAGGTTTCTTCAATTGCATAAGAAAAACGTGCTTGACGATTTTTAACTACAGGATCCATAATGCAAATCTAACCCTACTTTTGTCGAAGCATGCTTTACTCGAAACTCATAAGACCAATATTATTCAATTTTCCTGCAGAAACTGCTCATAACATTACTATGAGTCAACTAGAAATGCTACAGCAGTCATCACTAGGGAGGTTAATTATCCAATCAATGAGCGGCCCTGTGGCCCCTAATCCAATAAAAGTTATGGGGTTAGATTTCAAACACCCTGTTGGTCTTGCCGCAGGCCTTGACAAGGATGCTAAGGCTATAAGAGGCCTGTTTCAAATGGGGTTTTCCCATATTGAGGTTGGTACATTAACGCCGAGACCTCAATCTGGTAATAATAAACCAAGACTATATAGACTTAAAGAGGATCAAGCCCTTATCAATAGAATGGGGTTTAACAACGAAGGAAGCATAGCTGCATCAAAAAGATTATTGAGCAGAGATAAGTCTTGGGGGGTTGTGGGAGGTAATATTGGTAGAAATAAATTGACCGTCAATGAAAATGCTGTTGAGGACTATTTGTTGTCAATGAATCATTTGAGAGATGTTGTCGATTATTTCACAATAAATATATCTTCACCAAATACTCCGGGTCTAAGAGAGCTTCAGCATAAAAAGGCATTGAGGCGACTTTTAGGTACTATATATCAAGAAAATAAAGAATCAAATTATCCAAAACCTCTAGCGGTTAAAATTTCTCCTGATTTATCCAAAGATGAAATTCAATCCATATCAAGACTTGCTGTTGAGTGCGGATTTAACGGAATAATTGGAACAAACACTACAATTGGCCGCATTGGCTTAAAGATTAGTGATAGAGCTGTTGAAAAAATCGGTAATGGAGGCCTTTCCGGTCGGCCATTATCAAGGCATAGCACGGATGTAGTAATGTGGATTAAAGAAGCTGTCGAAGATTCAGCCGCCATTATTGGAGTTGGAGGAGTTTTTACCGAACAAGATGTTTTAGACAAAAGAAATGCAGGTGCAGATCTTGTACAGGTTTATAGTGGGTTTGTTTTTAACGGACCTTCAATGATACATGACATCCAAGGCGCATGGAAAAAATAGAATTCATCGAGTGTCCTAGGGATGCGATGCAAGGGCATTCCAGGATCTTTTCAATAGATGAAAAAGTTTCTTATCTAAAGACCTTGATGCCCGTTGGTTTTTCTGCTATTGACATCGGCAGTTTTGTTTCAAGCAAAGCAGTTCCACAAATGAAAGACACATCTAATGTTCTAGATGCACTAATTGACCTAAAAGGAAATAATAAATTTTTAACAATTGCCGCCAATAACAAAGGAGTTCATTCTGCTATTGGGCATAAGGCAGTAGATATAATTGGATATCCCTTTTCAGCAAGCGAAACTTTTCAAAAACGAAATACGAACCGTTCAAGAAAACAGGCGTTAGAGGAGTTAAAAATTCATGCAGAGTTAATTGATAGTGAGAACAAGAAACTTGTCGTTTATATCTCAATGGCTTTTGGAAACCCATATTTAGAGACTGTTTCTAATCAAGAAATTCTTGATTTTATTGGTGAAATAAATAATATATCAAACTTCGAAGCCATATCTCTTAGTGATACAGTTGCCAAATCAAGTCCCGCCTCCATAAAATCATTGGTTTCGCTTATTAAAAATAATTTTACCGACTTAAACTTAGGTCTTCATCTTCATGTTCCAGAGAGAACTGCGCTCGGCAACGGCTTATTGCAAGAGGCATGGGATTGTGGAATTAAAAGATTCGATTCAGCACTTTTAGGCTATGGTGGTTGCCCATTTGCAGAGGACTCGCTTTCAGGAAACCTGCCAACAGAGTCCTTATTGTCATTTGCAAATAGTGTTAATGCCAATAATGATATAAACACTATTGCTCTAGAAGTCGCGCATAATGCGGCAAGAGATCTTTTTCTTTAGATTTTAATTTTGTTTGAATTACTTTTGTCTTGTTGACGGGTTTCTATTTTTTAGAAGCAATAGGGAATTCAGTGTAAATCTGAAACTGTACCCGCAGCTGTATGCTTCAATGCTTTATTGCATTTGCCACTGACAAGGATCGGGAAGGCGCAATAAAGGGGAGTTAGTCAGAAGACCTGCCCGCAACCATAAGCCCGTCAGTGCCGGGAAGAGTACTGAAGTGAATTATGCATAAGCAGCTACTAATCCTAATGGGGTTAATTGTTACTTGTTTTAAAAGCTATGGTATTGACTTGGACACAGTTCTAGTTTTGAATGCCGTACCAATATCTTCGTCACTATTTTTAGAATCAAAGATTTCAAAAGAATTACTCTCGACATGGGATGCATTACCTTCTGATCCACTAGGAACGTGGATGAGAGGAATAGATACCCGAGCAATAAGCCCAGGTTCATCAATTACAATTAATCGAGAAGGGTTACCATCTAACTATTCCCAATTCTTGGTCAATGGACACCTTTTTCAGTCTCCTGATCTTGGCGTTGTTGATGTTAGTCTAATACCTAAATATGGTCAAACATTTTCCCATACACCTGGAGACTTGAGTCCTGTAATTGGATCGGGGCTCGGAGGGGCCATATTTTCAAGCCGTCCGAGTAATATTAATTCGATTCAGTTATCAACTTCAAGTATTGGAAGTTTTGGTATCGGTGGAAGTTGGTCATTTTTTAACCCAAAACCGAATCAAACTGTCTCAATATCAGTTGGACACGATACTTGGACTCATGATTATAAATATTCCAATTATCTCGGGGAAAGACTCAAGAGAATTGGTGCTCAGGGATTGAGATCTGAATTTAGCGTGTCTAGCAGATCCATAAAACCCGAATCAAAGATCTGGAGTAGTCAATCAGTTTATGGAGTTAATATGAGTAGGGGCCTTCCTGAGCCTAGCACAGCTGCGTATAGAGCGGGAGCCAATCAAACTGATAGCAGAGTACAACTAAACAACTCAATTGGCTACTCAAAAGGAAATTATTCTTTAGAGACTCGGCAAAGTATTTTTTATAGTAATCAATCATATTCTAACCCGATAAGCGATATTTTGGACACAAATTTTTCAAATGGATCTTCGCTTGAGGTTATAAATATTTGGAAATGGGGGATTTTTTCACTTTCCAACCAAAGTCAGGTTCAATATTTTGCAATTTCTGGACAAAATAAACCGGACACAGGTATCACAGCAATTGGTAATTTGATATCACTTACACATCGTATATCTGAAGGGCAATATATTATTTTATACAATAAAACATCATATCAGGATTTAATCAACGGAATTGGGGGGAGTAGTCCAGGATTACAGTTTTTTGTAGAGCGAAGGAAAAGAGAGCTGGATATTCATTTGAAAAGAATTTTTAGATTACCAACGATGAATGACCTTTTTTGGTCACCAGGAGGAAATCCTAATCTAATTCCTGAGTCAGGATGGGATTTAAAAGCTTCGTTTAGCCTACAGAATAAGCACAATATCTTCAAGTTCGAAGCATTTGCAGGGAGATTAAACAATGGGATTATATGGCGACCAAACGGTCTTTTTTGGCAACCGATAAATGAATTTTTAATTACTCGATATGGTATGAACAGTTCATGGCAAGTTGCATGGTCTTCTCAACTTGTGCAATTTGAGATTCAAGCTTTACAAAGTCAAAATGCCGATGATCTCCCTATTCCATACTCAACCCCCTTTCGACTTCGAATGATATATTCAAAGCAAATCCAATATGGGAAGTTGGGTTTTATGGGCTTGTATCAAATGGGGGTGCCAACACTCTGGACTACTAGCCGATCGAGCGATTTGCCGAATTCTAGCAACATAAGCTTGTTTTTTGAGAATAAAATATTTGAATTCAAGAATAAGTCTTCAATTGAAATCCAATTCAGACTTGAAAATATAATGAATCAGCAAATTGTTTTTCAAAGAAACTATCCTATGCCGGGAAGACATATTAATCTTTCTTTCCAAATTAATTTCTAATCAAACACAAATAAAATCCAATCATGAAACAAATAAAAATTACATTTTCTTTACTCTTATCGTTTTCTTTTTTAATATCATGTAATCCGAATGTAGATCCCGTCGGGCCTATCAATCCTTATCTTGATAATGGTTTTCTGGTTATGAATGAAGGGGCATTTCAAGGAGGTATCGGCACTCTATCTTTTGCTTTTTGTGATAATTCAGGTATTGATTCAGTAGATAATGATATTTTCCAGGAGATTAATGGAAGAAGTTTGGGTAATCTAGCCAACCATATCTCAAAAGATGAATCATACATCTATGTTGTCATGAATGGAGCAGCAACTGTTGAGATATTGGATAGGAATACACTGGAATCAAAAGGCACTATTACTGGTTTCAAATCCCCTCGTCAAGCCATTAATCTCAATGATGGTTATATCTACGTAAGTGATTGGGGATCAAATGCCATTTATAAAGTAAACGTATCCGCAAGTTTAATCGTTGATTCTCTAAAAAACTGCAATGGTCCTGAAGGTATGTTTCTCGCAGATGGCAAATTATTTGCTGCTAATTCTGGGGGATATGTTTTAGATAGTACGGTATCTATTTATAATTTGAATAATATGACACATGAGGGAAATATCCAAGTAGGAATAAACCCAATTGAAATTATTGATGATGCTGTAGGCAATTTATGGGTTCTCTGTTCTGGCTATTCAGACTGGAATGGAACGGGAGGAGACAGATACTCCTCATTAATTAATTTTGATCCCAAAACATCAAATATTCTTGCAGACTATACGAACAGTGTCCTGACTGATCACCCGAGTAAATTAAGATCGAATCTCTCTGGGAATAAATTATATTTCATACAAGACTCATATGTGGGAAATGTCATGGAATTTTCAATCAATCAATTGAATTATCCAACACAGCCGTTTATTTCTCATCCTGCATATGGATTGGCTATTGATGGAGCTAATGGAAATCTTTTGGTTTTAGACGCCTTAGACTATCAATCACCGGGTAAGGCTCTATTGTACTCAGAAAATGGCACTATTATCGACAGTAGCACCGTGGGATTAATTCCTTCAGTTGCAATAAATACTATGTACTGATTTTTTGAATCCCTGCTCTCGTGAAATTAACTTTTCACGAGGGCAGAATTCATTGCTTTTGATAAAGCTAATACCATGATTGCTCCGTAAGTAACGGTGCCCAAGAGCATGCTAAAATAGAATGGTACTGCAGCTACATATGCTGTAAAAAGCCCTAAAATATTCTGTGGTATCGATGGGTTGCCATACCAAACACCAAAATTGCTGAGTAAAAAGAAAACTAGATTTGCCCCTGCAGCATGCCCTAGCCAACCTAGCTTTGTCGGATTTTTAACGAGGTAATTGCCCCAAGCAATCATAGCCAAATGACCGGCATAAACAAAACTCATCCCCGGATATAATATTGTTGCTATGCCAGAATAGCCTTTATAAAAGAGGATGTTTAAAGCGATATCCGATAAAAACAATAGGAGAAGGGGGAGTACGACAAAAAGCCCCTTGCCACGCATCCAAAATCCACCTAGCAGCGCAACTGAACCTACCGCTGTAAAGTTTGGTATGTGGGGAATAAATCTTGTTGAGATAGCCAAGACCATTAGCCCAATTGGAATTAAATACTTAGTTATTTGCATGAACAGTAGTTAAAGTCGTTTAAAAATGTAAATAATAAATAAAAGTACAACTAGTGAAAGTAAAAAGCGAATACTCTTACCGTAATGCATGGCGTGAACTTCTGCGTCCTTTTGGTAGCTCCAAAATAAATAAGAAATAAATCCTACCGTAAATACGGCAGCAAATATCCAATGACCTGTTGTTATATTTTCCAATTGGTGTAATTTGTGACAAAAATAAGGGCTATGAAGAAACAAATTGATGCGGTAACCAAATTTCATGAAGTATATAGAATTCCTTTTGAGCAAAATCCGTCAAAAGACATATCTAATTCATTCTTAGAATTGAGACACCGATTGATGTCAGAAGAAAATGAAGAATATTTAGAAGCTGCGAAAAATGGCGATTTGATAGAGATCGCTGATGCGCTCGGCGATATGTTATATATTTTGTGCGGAACAATAATAACACATGGTATGCAAAATAAAATCGTTCAAGTTTTCGATGAAATTCAGCGCAGTAACATGAGTAAGCTCGGTAAAGATGGTCAGCCTATTTATAGAGAAGATGGTAAAGTCATGAAAGGTCCCAACTACTTTCGGCCAGATATAAGGTCTATTCTTGACGAATGACTTTTCCATCGATTCTCATAATTGGGTAGATGCTGGCTATTACTCTCCACACTTTTTATTTCTCCTTGTGGACCTTGAATAAATCTGATTGACTTTAAATCATTTTCTTTAAAGTTCAGCTCTATCTCTGAGCAAGTAATATTACTGGATTTACTGCTTTCTGGGTGAATTAAAGCAGCGGCATTACCTCTGACAATTAGTGTTTCTATTTGCCCATCACTTAAAAATCCTACGAGACTCTTCCCAGACATTTCGTCAGCCATCATAATGCTATCAGGCTTACTTGATAGATTTATTTTACCCGTACCATAAATGGAATCTTTTGATTCTCTATCGCGAAAAAAATATTTCAAGCTATCAGAAATGACTTGATAATTATTGGACCAAGTTGTTGCATTATGCCATAGAACAAGTATTGAGTCTTCAGAATTCCATGATAAATTTTCAGAATTTGTAATTAATTCATTTTGAAAAGTAAATACATCTTTTCTAGCAATAGTTAGCTCTGGTGTATGGTCAATAAAGTCAGAATGAATTTCCATCGTGTCGTTATTGAAATTTATCCATTTTGCTCGATTTAAACTATCACCAAATAACCGAGTTACTTTATTTTCATCTATTTTATATAAGCTATCTGCAGAGAACCCCATTTGTTGATCCTTACCAATAACCCCTTTAAAAAAACTTGAAATATTATTTTTATTATCAATATGAGCAGAACCAAATGAAAGTTCTCCGTATTCACTTTGCGCCGTACCATCTGAGGATATAATATAAATCGACTCCTCAGGGTACTGTTTCATGATATCGCAGTCGATAATGTAATCACTTGTGATCGCTCGTATTTTCTCTCTAAATAAAAAAAGCTTACTTTTTGCTTCGTAAGTGCCCTTTGTAGACGTTAATTCTCCGTCATTAGAATGGACCTTCCCACCATCATTGAAATATCCTTTCTCATTTTTGGTGTCATATAAAAGTCTCGATGTTTCAAGAGTTTGATCATCTTGCTTAAGCAATATATTCCCCTTTAAATCGGCGATGCTCTTATGATAATCTAGTTCTTCAGATTCGATTGTCAGACCATTGTCTCCTATGAAACGAATATTGCCAAAGGCTTTAAAACGATCATATTTTCTCCACCAGCGGGCAGAGTCACACTTAAATATTCCGTCGCCATTTCTTAAAATAACATCTCCTCTTAGAATTGTTATCGGTGTTGTGTCTTTTCTCGAAACTGTGACCGAACGAGAATTTAATATTTCCACTCTTCCACTTTTTAGTTCTTGTGCTTCTAAATCGGAACACAAAATCAGCAAAACGAGTAGAATTATGGATCTCATTCCCTCCATAGAGTTTGCTTCCTATCTGGCCCTACAGATATCAGCACAACAGGGACTCCTGTATATTTTTCAATGAATCTTGTATAAGCTATTAATTCGTTGGGCAGATCTTTTTCAGAATCCATCTTGGTCAAGTCATTTTTCCAAGCGTCCATTTTGATATATACAGGCTCTAAAAGATCTCCGTCAAGGCTGTAAGGTAAATGCTTAATTACTTCTCCGCGATATCTGTATTCAGTACAAACCTTTAATTCTTCAAGGCCAGAGAGGACATCGGCTTTCATCATCATTAGCTGTGTCACTCCGTTAATCTCAACGGCATATTTTAATGCAGGAAGATCGAGCCATCCGGTTCTTCTTGGTCTTCCAGTGGTACTGCCATACTCATTCCCTTGATCTCTAAGAAATTGACCTAATTCATCGTTGAGTTCCGTTGGGAATGGACCTGACCCAACCCTGGTCACATAAGCCTTAAATATTCCTATTACTTCATTAATGCGATTTGGAGCTAATCCAAGACCGGTGCACGCACCAGCAGCTGTAGTTGTTGAAGATGTAACAAACGGGTATGTTCCAAAATCCACATCCAAGAGTGTTCCCTGAGCTCCTTCAGCAAGAATCTTTTTCCCCGAATGAAAAGCACTTTGGATCAACACATCTGTGTCTGCAAGATTCATCTCTTTAATCCTTGTGATGGCCAGCATCCATTGCCTTTCTGCATCATTGAGATCGAAAGGAAAATCATATCCATTTAAAAGCTCTAGGTGCTTCTTTTTCAAGGATTGATATCGTCCAAGGAAGTCAGTCAATTCAATATCACCTATTCTCAACCCATTTCTTCCCGTTTTGTCCATGTAGGTCGGTCCGATGCCTTTTAAAGTAGAGCCGATTTTATTTTTTCCTTTTGCTGCCTCAGATGCGGCATCAAGTAACTTGTGAGTAGGCAATATGAGATGTGCTTTCCGAGAAATTTGCAATCTCTTTAAGCAGTCTGGTTCTAACTTCAGTAGTTTATCTATTTCTCCACAGAATATTATTGGGTCAATTACTACGCCGTTACCTATTAAATTATCTGCATTGGGGTGAAATATCCCTGATGGTATGGTGTGCAGAACATGTTTTATGTTGTTAAATTCTAAAGTATGCCCTGCATTTGGCCCTCCTTGAAATCTTGCTACAACATCGTACTTTTTTGTTAGTACATCTACAATTTTACCCTTCCCCTCATCGCCCCATTGAAGGCCGAGTAGAATATCTGCTCCTTGACTCATTTTATTTTTTTGCTTTTGCGTATATATATAGTTGATGCCCCGTGACTTCAACTCCGAATACTTCTTCGACACTTTCCATTATTTTTTGGATACGCGGGTCGCAAAACTCACGCACTTCGTCAGAATCTACAAGTATCACATGGTCGTGCTGTCTGTTAAAATATGATTTTTCGTATTGAGCTTGATTCTGTCCAAATTGATGCTTTCTCACTAAATTACACGAAAGTAATAATTCAATAGTGTTGTAAAGGGTTGCTCTACTTACCCGGTAGTTCTGTTTTTTCATAGAGCTATATAAAGACTCAATATCAAAGTGCTCTTGACTATTATATATCTCATAGAGAATAGCATACCTCTCAGGTGTCTTTCTGTGGGCGTTCTTCAACAAAAAGTTCGTGAACACAAGTTTTACTTGTTCAAAAGATGATTCGTTCATTTTAATTTTGAGTCTCTTTAAGATGCTAAGTTACAGTTTTGAGAGCGTAACTTAGATACTTAGATATGCGCTTAACTTGGATTCTTATCATATTTCTTTTTATCTCAAGCCAGGATTGTTTTGGGCAGGCAAAGAGGGCCTTAAAATATTACAGAAAGGGTATCACAGAGATATATAGTCAGGATAAAAACTTAGAAAAAGCTGAAAGTCACTTTCTTACAGCTATTCGCATCTCACCAAATTATTCTGATGCATATCTGGCCTTAGGTGATTTGTATTCAAAGATCGGGAAAACCGATCAGGCACTGAGCAATTATAGAATAGGAGCTGAGAAGGGTAGTGAACGTGAGGGTTATTTTAAATCAGGCAAATTGGCTCTATATGCCGGCTACTATTCTATTGCTGTTGAGGCATTTGATAGTTATTTGTTAATCGATAAATTACCTAAGATTAAAAGTCAAGTTGCGATTAAATTATTAGAAAATTCAAAATTCGGATTCTGGGCTATATCAAATCCAAACAATTTGAAACCGATAAGGATAGATCAAAGTACAGAAGAAGGCAAGAGTGAGGTTAGCGATAATCAAAATGGTTTAAATTTTGTTAAAAATGATTTATATCCTGAGTCTTATTTTTTTCCAAGCATATCTGGAGATGATTCTACATTATATTTTACAGGGAGAAATATGCAGAGACAACCTTTTGACGAGAACATTTATTCCGTCAAGAGAATTGATGAGTACCAATGGTCAAAGCCAATTATGGTTTCAGGCATGATAAATACTAGATTAAATGAAGGAGCCGTTAGTGTTCAAGGAGATGAAAAAAAGATGGCTCTTGCTGCTTGTGACCGTGAAGATGGATTTGGTTCATGTGATATTTATATTTCCTCATCCTCGTCTGGTATTTGGTCACAGGCAAGGAATATAGGAATGGAGATAAACACTTCTCAATGGGAAACGCAACCATGCTTGTCTGCTGATGGACAGTATCTGTTCTTTGTGCGAGACGCCAAAAAAAGAGGTAGTAATTCAAATATTTGGATGTCTAGGTGGAATGGTAAGTCCTGGACGGGGGCGGAGATATTACCTATTGAAATTAATGGGTCTGGCGATGAGTTTTCGCCCTTTTTACACGCTGATGGAAAGACACTATACTTTGCTTCAAATAGCCATGTCGGAATGGGTGGATTAGACTTATTTAAGACTACTTGGTCACAAGATGGAACATGGAGCGTCCCCGAAAACCTAGGTTATCCGATTAATGATCATCGAGATAATTTTGGCTTAGTTGTTTCTCCTGACGGCAATACGGGTTACCTAGCAGGTGGGTCTTTGAATATCCCTAGTGAGTCTACAGGTAGGAAAAACCCACAGATATACTTTTTTAGCATGCCTCCAAGCATTAAGCCAGAAAGATCGTCATGGTTAGAAATATGGGCATTTGATTCACTAAATAGAAAGGTTGTATCTAATTCGTCATGGTCTATTAGTAAAAATGGCCTAGGTAAAGAATCTCTAGGACAAGGGGGGGTATTTGAAACCGCATTTTCTTTAGGTTCTGAAATGGCATTCAATGTTGTAGCCGAAAACTACAACATGGTGAGTAAAAGAATATTTACAGATTCATTAAACTTAGATATTTTAAGGGATACAATATTCATGACCCCGATCAAGAATGGAGATTCCTTTGTCTTAAATAATATTCTATTTGAATTTGACCGCACAGTTCTTCTAAATAAATCAAGATTAGAAATAGCTAAGATTGTTCAATGGATGAAAACAAACCCGAAGTTGAGTATTGAACTGCAAGGGCACACCGATAATGTGGGTTCAATACAATACAATTTAGAGCTCAGTAAAAAGAGGGCTGAAGCGGTTTACCAAGAGCTCATCAATAATGGAATTTCAAGTGATAGATTATCGCACCAGGGACTTGGTGACAGCATTCCATTGGCCTCAAACAAAACTGAATCAGGAAGATTATTAAATCGACGCACCGTAATTCAGGTAACTAAATTTTAAAGGACCTCTTTAAAATACCTGATTCTCCAAGACCAAATAGTGCGTAATCATATTTAACGGGGTCATTGGAGTTTAGTTTCCTTAATACTTTGTCTAATTCTAGTAATCCTTTGGAATCATTGTAAGGACGTTTTAAAAGTTCCAAATCACGTGCGATATTTCCAGTATGGACATCAAGCGGGCAGGATAGTTTAGCTGGATCCATGTTGGTCCAGTCCCCAAAATCAACCCCTTTGCTATTAGACCTAACCATCCATCTTAAAAATAAATGTATCCGCTTGGCTGCTGAGCCAGCAGATGGTGAGGCGAGATGTTTCATAGTTCTCGAGTCACCCCAGTCTTTAGAAATTGTTAATCTAAACCTATCAATAGCTTGATTGTAAAAATTCTCATCGGATTTGCATAAGAATAAGGTTTCTAAGCTATTGTTTTCTCGATAGTAATTTCTGAGTGACTTCAGGAACTGGCACCCGTCAATCGGTATAAATGTGCGGTGAGACCATTTAATGTCATTTATATCATTGTCGGATAAGTCTACTAAATCATCAATGGGGTGATCACCGAAATATGAAAACATTCGTGTTGCACTATTAATGATACTTAATCTTCTTCCCCAAGAAATAGAAGCGGTTATAAAACCCACAAATTCTCTGTCTACAGGTCTTGAGTAAGCATGCGGTATTGATATAGGGTCATTTACGATGAAGTCAGGGTTCTCATATTTTTCAGCCCAATCGTCAAGCCAATCTTTTAAGTCGTTTTTAGGAATTAGGCTTCCCACTTCCCATCTTTTAGATTTAGAGTTCTATCTGCCTTGGAAGCCCAACTTTTATCATGTGTCACAACAACAATTCCAACATTTTTAGATTTTCTTACCTCGTCTAATAGATTAAATAATTCTTTTGATCTTGTGCTATCTAGATTACCTGACGGTTCATCTGCTAGCAGAAGCTTGGGTCTCTGCACAAGAGCTCTCGCCATTGCAACTCTTTGTTGTTCACCACCACTCAGTTCACTGGGAAGATGACTCAATCGATGAGATATTCCAAATTCCTCAGCAAGCTCTTTTGCATAATCTTCGATGTCATCCTTCTTTCCAATATACCCCGGCATACAAATATTTTCTAATGCGGAGAATTCTGGAAGGAGGTGGTGAAATTGAAAAACAAAACCTAAGTGGTTATTGCGAAACAATTCTACTTCCCTTGATTTTTTTGGATATGCTTTGTTTTCAAATTTAATTATTCCAGAATTAGGCGTGTCCAATCCTCCAAGAATATGTAAAAGTGTTGACTTCCCCGATCCAGAAGCGCCAGTTATTGCTACAAACTCTCCTTTTGCGAGTTCAAAATCGAGATCTTTTAACACCAGGATGTTCCCGAACGACTTAGTGATACCTTTTGCTTTTAATAAACTTGACATAGACTTCAAAAGTAGAGATGAATTCCGTGAGTTCATAAGTACATTTGCAGAATAACCATATCCTATAAAAAATTATGAATCTTCACGAGTACCAAGGAAAAGAAATATTGGCATCATACGGAGTTCGTATTCAAAGAGGAGTTATTGCTACAAGCCCAGAGGAAGCTACATCTGCCGCAAAAAGAGTAAGTGATGAAACTGGATCTAAGTGGCACGTTATAAAAGCACAAGTTCATGCCGGAGGTAGAGGAAAAGGTGGGGGTGTGAAACTAGCTAAGTCTTTAAAAGAAGTTTCAGACTTATCATCAGATATTTTAGGAATGCAGCTTATCACTCCTCAAACTACTAAAGAGGGAAAAAAAGTGCATCAGGTTCTGATTGCAGAAGATGTCTATTACCCAGGTGAGTCTGAAACAGAGGAGTACTATATGAGTATATTACTGGATAGGAATCAGGGCATAAATATGCTTATGTACAGTCCAGAAGGAGGTGTGGATATTGAATATGTTGCGGAACATACTCCTGATAAAATTTTTACTGAGAGTATTGATCCTGCTGTTGGGTTGCAAGACTATCAAGCTAGGCGGGTTGCTTTTAACCTTGGTCTAAGCGGATTAGCATTTAAAGAAATGGTCTCATTTGTAAAGAGTTTGATGAAGGCATATGAGGGTATAGATGCGTCCTTATTCGAGATTAATCCTGTTTTAAAAACAAGTGACAATAAGATAATGGCTGTAGATGCCAAAGTTTCGTTAGATGATAATGCGCTATTTCGTCATAAAGAGCTTAAGGAGTTAAGAGACTTAAGAGAAGAAGATGAGACCGAGGTTCGTGCTGATGAAGCTGGTTTAAACTTTGTTAAGCTTGATGGTAACGTTGGCTGTATGGTTAATGGAGCCGGCTTGGCAATGGCTACGATGGATATAATTAAAATGGCAGGTGGTAACCCTGCAAATTTCTTGGATGTTGGCGGCACAGCAGATGCTGAGCGAGTTGAAAAAGCATTTCGGATCATTTTAGAAGACTCTAATGTTAAAGCTATTCTTGTAAATATATTCGGAGGAATTGTTAGATGTGATAGAGTTGCTCAAGGTATTGTAGATGCGTATAGGTCAATCGGGGAGATACCCGTTCCAATCATCATTAGACTTCAAGGAACAAACGCCACTGAAGCAAAGGCTTTAATTGATGCAAGTGATTTAAGTGTTTATTCTGCAATTGGCTTAAAGGAGGCTTCAGAGCTTGTTGGAGAATTGATCGATTAATAAACTGATGTGAATTTGGTCTTACTTAACCAAATCTTGAGTGTGGAGTTTTTCTCCGTAGTATTCAATGTCCTATTTGTTATTGGGATTGCTCGCCAAAAAATATGGGCGTGGCCCTTTGGTATGCTTGGTTGTGGTTTGGCTGCTTGGATGTTTTATTCTGGAGCGCTATATGCAGAAGCCTTTTTGAATATTATATACACCTTACTTGCTGTTTATGGTTGGGTTAGCTGGAGAATGGGTAATAGCAATTTTCTCATAAGGCTAGCTAAAAGAAGCGGTTTTAGTTTTGATAGTTTTTACATAATTCCATACTTCATTTTTTTAGGTTGTTTATCAGGAGTCATTATGGATCTATTTACGGATAATCCATTGCCATATATAGATTGCTTAATAGCTGCTATGTCAATTCTTGCAACGATTTGGCAAGCTCGTAAAATCATAGAGAATTGGTTTGTTTGGATGGTTTTAAATTCAGCTTCAATCTTCATTTTTATAAATCGTGATTTTAATATTTACGCGGTTTATTCATTTCTACTTTTGATAATGAGTATTTGGGGATATAAAAAATGGAATAAACACCTTGATGAAAACTAACTGTTTTTTTTTGAAGATTTATCGATAAATTTTATGATGTCCGAAAAGCATTCTTGACTTATCGAGTGCGGCATTTTATATGATCTTATTTCTAGATTAATATCAAAGTCTCTTTGTGCTTTTTCAAAAGTTGGCATCGACTTAGAAACCGGAACAACTGCGTCTTCCGTCCCTACTGCTACAAAATGAGGTATTTTTCCATGATTATGCTCAAGGAAAGGCCATTCTAGTGGATAGTAACTTGCAATTGAGACAATTGCGCTAACTTTCTCTGGGAAAGAAAAAGAAACCGCATTACATAATATTCCTCCCTGAGAAAACCCTAAAAGAATTGGTTTAGGGGAGTTAGGATATTTAAATTTATGCCAGTCTAGGGCCTTATTTATAAGAGATAATGATTCTTTAGCTTGAGGCAGATTGGTTTCTTTTAATCCATTAAAATCAAACTCTAAACCATACCAAGCAAAACCGCCGCTAGGCAATGGGAAAGTAGCTCTTAAAGATCTAATTGTATACTTTTTATCTAAGTAGGGGCTAAGGGCATGTAGGTCTCTCTCGTTGCTCGCATAACCATGAAGAAGCCAGATCTCTTGATGAAATTCGCTATTTATAATTCGATCTGAGCTTAATGAGTCATTGAATGCATCAGGTAAATCACTCATTTAATTATGTGCCAGGTATGATCGCCCAAAAGTCTTACAGAATTGACAAAATTGCCTAGTTTACTCTGAGAAAACTCAAATTCTTCTGGGCTAATTAGAGATAAAACATGCTCATTTTCAGAGTTAACGTAAAGATGATAAACATGATTAACCTCGGGCTTGAATTTTATTTTGGCGTTATAAATCCACTGCGATATTTGTTTTCTATCTTGAATATCTTTTACTTGAGAAGCTAGAAGCTCCATTTGGGATTTAATTTGAAGTAATTGTTGATCTGTTTGAAAATCCATAGTGTCTAAAGCCGCACTTCGTTGAGCAATATCATCAGTAACTTTTATCGGCACACCGCCAACGTGGTGGGGGTATTGCAAAGAGCTGGGATTCCTAGACACTTTATCTATATCTATAGGATTCTGGACAACAGGTTTATTTTTTTTCACTTTTTATTCATTGAAAATAATTTTTCAGCTACCTCAAATCTAAAATTAAATATTTCATTTAACTTCGGTTTTACTATTAGTGGATGAACCAACCGACCCAAAAACCCTAAGGGAAGTTTGTAATGAATGTGATCTTTCATAAGAACCCCATCTTTTGTCTCTTCAAAAAAATGTTCATGGTGCCAAATGGCGTATGGGCCAACTCTTTGTTCATCAACAAAATACTTTTGGTCGACAACTTGGGTTATTTCTGTAGTCCATTTCATGGGAATTCCCAAAAGAGGTGAGACTCGATAATGTATAAATAGACCCGGGTACATTTTCTCTGGAGCGTTTCCTAAAATCTGAAAACCTAAACTATTGGGTGTTATTTTCGATAAGTTGGAAGGAGACGAAAAAAAATCCCAGGCTTCTTTCAGGCTTATGGGTAGTGTTTGTTCGCGGTAAATTGAATACATAAAGTTTAAACAACAAATCTTTAAAGTAGTTTACTCAAAAAAATTAATTTTCTAAGGACCAAGTCTTTTTATAGATTACACTTCCATTAATATCTATAAATTCTGTTGAGAGCTGGGATTCTCCATCCCAAATAACACGATTAAAGTGATTCACATTTACAATTGACTCTTTGACGAGGCTGGTGTTTTTCCTTATCTCTTTTTTACTTGGGTTGTGTGTTGACGATGTTAGCGGTGAGCTCGTAATGTCTATTAATCGCTTATCATTAACATATTTAATATTTAATTCGCCGTGATGTCTGTCTCCAGTTAAAAAGACAATTTGTGAATTTGATCGAGAACATATATTAAGAAGCTCAACTCGCTCTTCAGGAAATCGCGAATAGTTTTCATAAACTTTGGCGTCATTGAGAACCTGTGAACCTATGGCAATGAAAATAACTCTCGCATCCTGATACATAATTAGGGATTCCCTTAGCCAATCTAATTGATCATTACCCAAAATTTGAGTTCCGATTGGACCACGATGACTTCTATTATCCAATCCTATAAGAGCAATTTCATTATTATGCACTCGCCATCTAATATCACCATTTTCTGAAATATTAATAGGTGTTTGACTCCAGACAGATTCAAATATTTCTGCGCTAATATTTTTACCAGAAAAAGAAGAATCCGCATCGTTGGGACCAAAATCATGATCATCCCATATCGCATATTGCTTTCTTACAACATCAAACATTGAGGCAACTGGCTTGGTCGAGTGACGTTTAATGTAAGCTTTAGCCATTGATTCTTTATTTCCCCAATTTGGTTCTGTAGAATAAATATTATCACCTAACCAAAGAAAAAAATCAGGCTCTTGATCAGCAATGGCTGAAAATATCTCCTCGTTTTTATCACCTGTATAATCGGCACAGCTGCCAATGCAAAAATTAACATTCTGAGAGAGTAGAACAATGGGTGCAAAGACAATTAGGAGTAGTAAAATTTTCATCTAACAAACATCGACTAATTTGAATTAAAAATATCATTCAGTTATTTATTGATTTCACCAATTAAGGTTTGTAATGAAGTACAAAACTGATATGAAACTGATTTAAGTTGTCTAAATAGTACATTTACATGTATAATATGAGATATATAAAAACATCTAAGCGTATAGATTTGCTTAAAGATGCAGCTAATGAAAATGGTTGGTCAATTGATGTTATCGGGCAGACCAAGAATGGCTTAGATCTTTTTGTATTTAGAAATAAGCCAGATGATCGTGTTGATATATGCGCGTGGTCTTTAATGCACGGTAATGAGCCTACAGGATTTAATGCTCTACTTTCTTTTATGCGCAGGCCTGGCTCATTAATTTCATGGTCTATTTTCCCAATTGTAAATCCAAATGGAGCTGATTTGTTTGAACGGTTAAATGCAGAGGCCGTAGATATAAATAGGGATGCCAGGAATCTCAATTCTTTTGAAGGGTCAGCATTGTCAAAATGGGTTCTTGGGGAAAAGCCTTCTCTAGCACTTAATCTTCATGATCAAAGAACCTGCTTTTATCCAAAAGGAAAAGAGGTTCCGGCTTCATTTTCTCTTTTGGCACCCAAAGGGAATAAAGATTACGAGACCATGTCACAGTCAATAGCAATGAATTGTTGTTCATGGATGACAAATGAGTTAAAAAGGGATTTTCCAGAGGGAGTAGGTAAATTCGATGATAGTTTTTACCCATCTGCTTTTGGTGAATATTTTCAAGAAAAGAATATTCCAACAATAACCCTTGAAACAGGAATTGCATTAAATGACTGGGCAAGGGTAGGGGTTTCTAATTCACTAGGAGAATTGCTTTTCTCTCTGGATAAAAATTTCCAATCTGCATTATCATGCAAATTAAAATTATATAACAAGCTTCCTGAAAATGTTAATAATGCACAAGATTGGATTTGTATCACGAGTTCTGGCCCTTATGAAATTAAAATCATAGAGTCGGTTGAAGATCAAAAATATTCTCTTACTTGGAAAGTTATCGGGCCTGGTGAATTAGTTAGAAAGCATTGGTTTTTTAGTGAGTCTGTTTCAGATTCCGTAAAGCTAATGCCTGGACAAATTTTAGATAATGATCTTGTTAGGTCTTTAGGAGGGAATTGCATTAATGATTTGGATGTCTTTAATTTTTCTGATTGAAATTTTAAAGATGTAAATTAGTATAGTGGCAAAACCTAAAAACATAGCGATTATAGGAGGCGGGGCTGCTGGCGTTTTTTCTGCTATTGCAGCAGCAGAGGCTTCTCCAGATGCTAGTATTCATGTTTTTGAAAAATCAGCAAAGTTGTTGGGTAAGGTTTTGATATCGGGAGGGGGTAGGTGTAATGTTACTCATGCATGCTTTGACCCTAATGAATTGATTGAGAATTACCCAAGAGGTTTTCGTGAATTTCTTGGTCCCTTTAACAAGTTCGGTTGTGGGGACACAATGGAATGGTTTACCGATAGGGGTGTAGAGTTGAAAATTGAAAATGACAATCGAGTCTTCCCTGTTTCAAATGAATCCTCAACAATAGTTAACTGTCTACTTGATTTTGCCAAGAGAGCTGGGGTTCAATTCCATTTAAGGCACGGATTAAAATCAATTATAAAAGAAAATAATTCTTTCTCTCTTCATTTTGAATCTGGAGATATTACTTCATTTGATCGAGTTCTTATAGCGAGTGGTAGTTCTAAAAGGTTATGGAGTGAACTTAAAAAATTAGGTCATCAAATAGTTTCTCCAGTTCCATCGTTATTTACATTTAATATCAGGGACCCTAGATTAAAAGACATGGCTGGTATTTCTATGCCTCAAGTGAGAGCTACTGTTCCAATAGGTGGTTTTGAGACTGAAGGTCCATTACTAATTACTCATTGGGGATTAAGTGGTCCGGGGATTCTGAAACTATCTTCTTTTGGTGCTCGCTGGATGAATGGGGTTGATCACTGTTTTACAATTTTTATTGATTGGGTACCTAGTGAAGGTCGTAACGACTTATTTGAAACTCTTAACGGGTTTAGAAAAGATTTTAATTTTCAACGTAAGCGAGTGGTCTCTAATTCAATGTTTGGGATTCCTATGCGACTTTGGAAAACCCTTTGTTCTTTTGCAAAAATACCAGATTCTGCAAATTGGTCTGACTTAAGTAAACCAGTTGTCCGACGTTTTTCTGACACCCTTTCCGAATCCACTTTTCATGTTGTTGATAAAAGTACTTTTAAGGAGGAGTTTGTTACTGCTGGAGGTGTTCTTTTGGAGGAGGTTGACTTTAAAACTTTTGAAAGTCGCGTAATTCCCGGTTTATATTTTGCCGGAGAAGTTCTTGATGTGGACGCATTAACGGGTGGGTTTAATTTTCAAGCAGCATGGACTAGTGCATGGTTAGCTGGGCATTCTATAGTTAATGACTCATTAGATGGCTCTTGAATAATATATAATTTATTTATTTATTTTCTTGCCTATTTCAATATTACTAATTATTTTAGCATTCTAATATAAATAGTAATATTATGAAATTAGATAAAACACTTAAGTCAATGCGAAAGCTAAATAACTGGACTCAGCAACAGCTAGCTGACCGTGTCGGGCTAAAAAGATCAGTTATTGGAGCGTATGAAGAGGGAAGAGCTGAACCTAAAATCGAATCTCTATTGGCTTTTTCTAGACTATTTAATATGAGTATTGATGATTTATTATCGGGTCAGATAAAGGGGTTTCAACCTTCTAGTGTCAATACTGAGCGCCTGGCGGGGAAAAAACTTAGAATACTTGCCGTGCCTATTGATCCAAAAACAAATAAGGAAAGGGTTTCTCTTGTTCCGGTAAAAGCGGCAGCGGGTTATTTAGGCGGTTATGGAGATATGGACTTTATTGAAGCCCTACCTCAGTTTTCGCTACCCATGCCTGAAATATCATCAGAAGAAACTAGGCGTGTTTTTCAGATACAAGGAGATAGTATGCTCCCTTTTTTGCCAGGGTCCTATTTAATATCTAGCTATATGCAAGATTGGAGTTCTGTTAAAACCGGAGAGTTGTATGTTTTTTTAACTCAAGATCATGGAGTTGTTTTTAAGAGAGCTAAAAACTGTATAATAGAAACAGGAGAGATAGAGCTTATTTCGGATAATACAATCTATGAGCCTTACAGAGTTCATGTAGAAGATCTCCTTGAAGTTTGGAAAGTTGAAGGAAATATTCAATTTGACCTTTCTAATAGGTACGCCAATGATAATGTTGCAAATAAGCTAGATACTCTAAAACAGGAAGTTAGAGCTCTTCGTTCAGCGCTAGAGAAAAATGTAGCTTAATATGAATTTTGGTAGGTTGTGAGTAGGTCTATTCTGCACATGGATTTAGATAGTTTTTTTGTTTCAGTGGAGAGACTTCACGATAGCAGACTTAATGGGATACCTGTTATTATTGGAGGAACATCGGGCAGGGGTGTTGTTGCGGCGTGTAGCTATGAGGCTAGAGCATATGGGGTTGGTTCAGCTATGTCAATGAAAATGGCAAAACAGCTGTGTCCTGAAGCAGTTATTATTAGGGGTAATTCTGCAGCTTACTCTAAGCAATCCAAAATAGTTACAGCAATTGCTGAAGAATGTCTTCCAGTTATAGAAAAAACATCTATAGATGAATTCTATGCGGATTTAAGTGGAATGGATCGATTTTTTGGTTCGCTAAAAGTTGCTTCAGAATTGCGTCAAAGGATTATGAGAGAGTCTGGTCTCCCTATATCATTTGGTCTTTCTGTGAACAAAACGGTATCTAAGGTTGCTACAGGTGAAGCTAAGCCTAATAATGAAAAGTACATACAGTCAGGATCAGAGAGGCGCTTTTTATCACCATTGTCTATTCGAAAAATACCTATGGTCGGGCCAAAAACATATCAAACGCTTCGAGACTTAGGGATTCAGACTATTGGGGCCCTTCAAGGTATGCCAGTAGATGCGCTTAATAGTGTATTTGGTAAGCACGGTCGAGTTATATGGGAAAAAGCTCAGGGTATTGATGACACACCTGTCTGTAAGACTCATGAAAGAAAATCCATCTCAACGGAGCGGACATTTAATTACGATACTACAGACTTAGATAAGTTGCGCAGCATCCTAATGGCTATGATTGAAAATCTCTCGTTTCAGCTTAGAAAAGGCAATAAGCTTACTAGTTGTATTAGAATTAAGATTAGATATGCGGACTTTCAAACTCAAACTAAGCAGGTGTCTATTCCTTACACATCTTCAGATTCTGTGCTTATAAATAGGGGAGAAGAGTTGTTTGACCGAATACATAGTCGTCGAATCAGAGTTCGGTTAGTAGGCGTGAGCTTTAGTGGGTTAGTGGGTGGGGGGAGCCAGTATCAGTTATTTGAAGCATGCGATAGGAGTGATAGCTTATGTTTAGCTATGGATCAAATTAGAAACACCTATGGAGACAGAGCGGTGTTTAGGGCCTATGGGCTTGGTGTTAAGACTATAGGTAGAGAGAATCCATTTAATGGAGACCCACCTCCATTATTAGCCAATCGAAAAAGGTAGGCTTTTTGTGTAGTAAAACGGCGTATAGATTTTTTCTATATATGAATTCAATATACTGTAAACCAGTAATTTAATTAATTCCACTTAAATAATAAAATTAATATTATAGCTCTTCTCAATTTATTAGTAAAACATAGTTGATTAATGTTATTGTAGAGACTTTTTAAAAGACAAATAAAACAACACTCAACACAGGATCGTATTTAATTATGTTTATTAGCCACAGCGCATATAGCTTTAAATTTGGAGTACTAAAAACAAGAGATGTTTTATACATGGCAGAAAAGCACGGCTGCACACCTCTTGTTTTAGCCGAAATAAATAGTACTGCAGGAATACTTCCTGCTCTTCAAGACGGAAGAGTGCCAATACAGCCAGCTGTTGATTTTAGAAGCCGAGGGTTGCGCATAGCCATCTTACTACCAGAGTCACCACTTGGCTTTCAGCGACTTAACTCCTGGCTAAGCGGTACTCGAGTTAACTTAATGATAGAAATACCACAGATTGAAGATGTAAGAGTCGTTTATCCACTGAGTAACGCACCGACTAGAAAGCTTTTTTTTAACGAATGGATTGGAGTTGAGCATCATGAACAGATAAAAGCACTTCGCCATCAATCTCATAACCGGTGTTTGGCTTGGTCAACGCTAGCGTTTAGAAACACGAATGACTTCAATAGCCATAGGCTACTGAGAGCAATTGATAAAAACGGAACGCTAGCTAATCTAAATACAGATGACCATTTAGCTAATAAGCACTACTGGGAAGATGCTAGATTAATTAGAGAACGATTTTCCACAAGTCTATGGCGATCCAGTCAAGCGTTTTTAAAATCATTGCCAGATTGGGATTCATTTATGGGCAAGGGGAGTGGGAGTAAAAATCAAGAAACGTATACAGGATCTAAAACAAAGGACAAGGCGCTACTTAGTCAACTATGTTTAGATGCCCTAAATAATAGATATAAATCTGTAAATCAAGATATTATAAATAGACTGGATAAAGAATTAGAAATAATTGAGGAAAAGTCATTCTTATCTTACTTTTTAATTAATTGGGACATAGTTCGCTACGCTCAAAAGCAAGGTTTTTTTTATGTAGGTAGAGGAAGTGGTGCAAATAGTATAGTAGCTTATCTTTTGAAAATAACTAATGTAGACCCTATAGATCTAGACCTCTATTTTGAAAGATTTATAAATATACATAGACAATCCCCCCCAGATTTTGATCTAGATTTCTCCTGGAGAGATAGGCAGCATGTAACTAAATATATCTTTAATAGATTCCCACACACTTCACTTCTAGGGGCCTGTAATACATTTCAATATCGATCTATTGTTAGAGAATTAGGTAAAGTATTTGGTTTGCCTAAAATTGAAATTGATAACCTATCAGACAAAAAAATAACGCCTGGAGATAATTTGATTAAGCGCATACTAAAGTATGCAGACAGATTAAAAGAACTGCCTAATAGAATGTCTATTCACTCAGGAGGTATTCTTATTTCACAAGATTCTCCACATGCGTTCTCAAGCACATTTATTCCTCCAAAAGGATTTTGCACTGTAGATTTTGACATGCACACAGCAGAAGATATAGGTCTTCATAAGTTTGACATACTAGCCCAGAGGGGACTGAGTAAAATATCAGAATGTATTGAGATCGTTAAGAAAAATAACCCAGCAGATGCTGCTAAGTTTAATATTCATGACATTCAACACCTTAAGTGTGATAATGCAAGTATTTCATTATTAAAAAAAGGTGGTGCTATGGGTTGTTTTTATGTGGAGTCTCCAGCTATGAGAAATCTAATGATAAAACTACAAACATCTAATTATCTAGAACTTGTGGCTGCAAGCTCAGTTATTCGACCCGGAGTTTCTCAATCAGGAATGATGAGAGAATATATAGAACGTCACAGGTGCCCGGAGAAACGAACTAGAGCACACCCAATATTATTAGAAATAATGCCTGAAACATACGGGGTTATGATTTATCAAGAAGATGTGATTAAAGTTGCTCATTACTATGGAGGGCTAACCCTTGGAGAATCAGATGTCCTACGTAGAGGGATGTCTGGAAAGTATAGATCAAGGCAAGAATTTAAAGCTGTTCAAAGTAAATTTTTTACCAACTGCAAAAAAAAAGGATATCCCCATTCTGAATCACAAGAAATATGGAGGCAAATTGAGAGTTTTGCGGGCTATGCATTTGCTAAAGGTCATTCTGCTTCCTACGCAATAGAGAGCTTTCAAAGCCTTTACTTAAAAGCTCGTTTTCCTATTGAGTATATGGTTGCAACTATTAATAATGGCGGTGGGTTTTATAAGGTTGAATTTTATCTTCAAGAGGCAAGGAGGCATGGCGCTAAAATCGAAGCTCCATGTGTGAATGATGGAGAGTGCATGACTATAGTATGTTCTATGAGTCGAATCATAATAGGAATGAATCGGATATCAGGGATTGATATAAAAATTTGTCAAGCAATTGAAATAAATCGTAAAAAGTATGGTAGATATGAATCCTTAGTTGAATTTATTGATCGCTTAAGTCAGCAAAAGAATAAGCCTACATTAGAATCTTTACTTCTATTGATAAAATCTGAAGCTTTCCGATTTACTTATAAATCTAAGCGTTCCCTTTTTTGGGAGGCGCATTACTTACTTGGGCATAAAGAAGAAATAGAATCAACTTTATCGCTATTTAAACCACCTGAAAAAAGTTTAAAATTACCTGAATTAATAAGTAGTGAAATAGAAGACGCATATGATCAGTTAGAATTATTTGGCTTTAGTTTAGGCCATCCATTTAGATTATTTACAGAATGGCAAGGTCAAGAATCTATCTCAATGAAGGATTGGGGTAAATATTTAAATAATCACATACAGGTAATTGGTTATGTCGTGACAATAAAGAATAACATTACTAAACATGGGTACCAAATGCAATTTGGAACCTTTCAAGAATTTAGCGGGGATTTATTCGACACAGTTCATTTCCCAATGGCTCCGGGTAGAAATCTTATCCGGCGAAACGGAATATATATCCTCAAGGGAATTGTTAAAAGTGATCTTGGTTGTTTTAATCTTGAAGTAGTTAGTGCTCAAAGTTGTGCAAGAGTAACGGATCCTAGGTATAATTGATACAGGTCTTAAGCTACATATTCATATAATATAGTTAAATCATTCCCCTATAATATATATTATGTTAACTAAAAAAATTAGATACCAACCCACTATCTAAGAAGCTTTTGATTTATACATGATAAGCTTAATGTAATGCTCTACCGATTATTAGTACCCATAAATAAATCTTAGTCTTGGGAAACCTGAACCAAATCGGATGTAGTTTTCATTATATAGATTTTTTAGTCCTTATTGTAAAACACACGATTTTCAATTGATTTCCATAATATCAAAGAGGCTATTGTGTTAAACGGTGACCATTTTGAAATGAGCTCATTGAGCTGATTATTACACAAATCTATTATGTTATAATTTGACTTAATACTATTAATTAAAGCTATGTCTCCTTTTGAAAAAACATCTAATCGGAATAGTATAAAAATCATAAACATTTCTATCGTCCACTTCCCTACTCCTTTAATCTGAATCAACTCAGCTTCAATTTTTTTGTCAGATGCTTTTTTGAAATTAAAATCTGACCTTTCAAAATATTCTATAATATTTTTAATGTATTCGACCTTTCGAAATGAAATACCAATCGACTGAATTTTATTATTATCTAGATTTAGTATCTCCTTATTTGAAAGTCCATCAATAAGATTGGAAAATCTTTTTTTTACCGTAATAGCTGCTTTGAAGCTTATTTGTTGTTCAATAATCAGATTAGAAAACGCTCTAGCTAAATCCTCGTCATGGCGATCATATAAATCAATTTTAGACCCTAGCTCTTTAATTAAAAAAGCCATAATTGGATCCTTATTCAAATGCTCAAAAGCTTCGGTATAATCCATATCCAAAAAAAAGGATCAAGGGATTGATCGCGTTTCTTAATCTTTATAAGTGATTTCTACAATTCGGAAAGTTCTGACATGATTCGCTTTGCATCATCATACTTGCCTAATTTGTAATAAACTTCTTTTAAAGCTTCCAGGGTCGCTTCATCTTTAGCGTTTATCCCGTATGCTTTTTCAAAAAAACCAAGAGCTTTTGAAAGCTCATCGTTTTTTTCCTTAGTAAAAGAATTGTATTTTGTTTTTTCACTTCTGCCTAGCTTATTTATCTTTTCTACTACGACATTAGACTGGTCAATATGCATTAATCCAAGCATATAAATGGCATCTAAATATTTTTCATCTGCCTCCATTGCTCTAGTGTAATATTCCCTGCCCTTAGTTTTTTCTTTTTTCTTTTGATGATAGATAAACCCTGCATTATAAAGATAAAGAGCATTTGATGGGTCTGAAACTAAAGCTTCCTCAAGGTTTGATAATGCGCCATCGTAATCTTCTTTGTCAAGGTAAGCCTGTAATTGCATTTTTAATAAATCATCATTTTTCGGGAACATGCTTCGTGCGCTAATTAATAAGTCATCATAGGCCTCGAGGTCATTCAATTCTTTTAATACCCATAGAAGCTGAATATAGATTTCATGCTGAGTGCTTTCAGATCTTTCAGGATCAGCAGCCCGTTCTGAAGAAATATAATTATCTAGTGTTTTCTTATCTGGGAATGGGTATCGTTTACCATCTTCAATTAAAACCCCACTCCATGTGATATTTTTATAATTAAGCTCAATAAGCTTTTCATAAATTCCACGAGCTTTGGGAAAATCTTCATTATCCTGTGACAGGAAGCCAATGTATGATAGAGTCATCGTGTCAAGAGTTCCAAGATATTCTCTGATCGAAAAAGCTGACTCGTATGCCTTTACAGCAGCTGACTTATCTCCTTCATTGAAGTTCAGACTCTCAGCAAGCTTAATATAATCTGAGCCAAGATTCGGAAGTTGAGCTATTGCATCTTTGGAATATCGTTTCTTTCCGTTTTTTTCTTCTGCCACAACACATTTTTCAAAAGATTCTTTTACAATATCCAAGTATGTGTTCTTTGTTTCTTCAGGGCTACTGTACAAGGCATTGTATATATTCCCCCGATACAAATAGTATTTAGGTAGAAGCTTTGGAATCCTTCCTGAATTGAGTTCTTCGTTTGACAATTCCGATATCTTTTCCGCCGCCTCATCAATATATTTTTTAGCCTCTATCAAATCGCCTCTGTCTAACGCGATCTTGGCACTTGATACACTTGGAGCTTGAGCTAGGCATGATGCAGATATGACTAGGGATGTTAAAAATGCTACTTTTTTCATTTCCATTTATTTATTGATACAAATATAAACCGACATCAATAATAAAAAACAAAGTCTATGTAAAGTCGTTAAGTCTTTATTCCAATAGAACCATTATTCAAAAGAGTCTAATTAAGACCATTTAATCTAGAATATATTTCAGATATATGATTAAAATCTAAAACCTAATGTAATTGCCCATGTAGGAAGCAAGACTGTTGAGCCAAGCCATGTTTGACGTCCAAGGCCAAGCTCAATGGTTGCCGATAATTTCTCAGTTGGACCAAGAAGAAATTTTGAACCAAACATGAAGTTGGTATTGGCACCGTAGTCAGTTCCTTCTACTGTTTGGAATTCTAGAGGAGGGACCGTATACAATCGAGACCTATGTCTAAATGATAAAAAGCTACCTGAAATGCGGTCACCATTAGGTCCTATATAATACCTTATTCCAATCATTCCAGTTACGAGTTCTGAATTATCAAACAATGAGGTACCCGCGCCAAAGTCTAATAAAAAAGATGTGCTAGGTGCAATTCTAGTCTCAAATCCAAGAGTATAAATGCCTTGAAGAAGAGAAATAGGCCTTGTTTGAATTTCGCTACTTAGGATTTTTATTTCATTTTCCTGAGGCTGATTAGCATCCTGTGTGGATTTTGAGTCTGTGTGTGTGCCAGATCCTATAATAGACTGGGCAGAAAGGCTTATCAAACAAGCAGAAAATAACAGCGTATATAATTTCTTCATTTCTAAAATTTTTATGGCTTTATGAGTCATAATATATAATTAAGTGATTGCATCAAATAATCGAATTCTCATCATGAACTTGATTTGTTTTAGAAATTCTACTAAATTGATTTATGATTCAATACTATTGGTCTCTGAATTATCCTCATTCTCGGATTCCTCGGAAGGTTGAGAATCTAAGACGACAACATCTCCTTCCTCCTCTTCATCAGAATGCGGAACCTTAGCAACAGATGCGATAATAACTCCCGATTTAAGATTTATAACCTTGACTCCCTGTGTAGCCCTGCCCATAACTCTTAGCGAGCTCATATCCATCCTTATCATGATACCATTTTTAGTAGTTATCATGAGATCATCGTCATCAGTTACAATTTTAATGGCAACTAAAGGACCAGTTTTTTCCGTAATATTTATCGTCTTAACCCCTTTTCCGCCGCGATTAGTTATTCTGTAGTCATCAACAAGGGTTCGCTTTCCGTATCCGTTTTCACTAACAACAAGAATTGTTTCCTGATTATCTTCAACGCAAACCATTCCAACAACAACATCATTCTCAGTATCCAATCTCATGGCCCTGACTCCTGAGGCGTTTCGACCCATCGGTCTTACTTTCCCTTCTGGGAACCTTATGGCTTTACCACTTCGAATGGCCATTAGAATTTCATGATTGCCATTTGTTAATCGAGCTTCTAAGAGAGTATCTCCCTCTCTAACTGTAATGGCATTAATGCCATTAGATCTTGGCCTACTATATGCCTCCAGAGTTGTCTTCTTAATAACTCCCTTGGTCGTGCAAAGAACTATGTAGTGATTATTGACATATTCTTCGTCTTTTATATCCTTAGTGTTCACAAAAGCACGGACCTTATCATCCGACGGAATATTGATTAGGTTAACTATCGCCTTACCCTTGCTTGTTCTTGTTCCCTCAGGAATTTCAAATACCCGAAGCCAGAAACATCGCCCTAATTCCGTAAAGAGCAACAGATAATTATGATTTGAAGCTACAAACACATGCTCAATAAAATCAGCATCTCGAGTTTTGGCTCCCCTACTGCCAACACCACCTCTTGCTTGAGTTCTATATTCAGTCAAGGGTGTTCTTTTTACATAACCCAAATGTGAGATTGTTATAACCACATCTTCATCTGCAATCATATCTTCAATTCGCATGTCTCCTCCAGCATACTCAATTTCCGATCGTCGGTCGTCGCCATACTTATCTCTTATTTCAACAAGTTCTTCTTTGATAATGGACATTCTAAGGTCCTCTTCTCCTAATATTCTATTTAGATATGCAATTTTTTCCATGAGTTCAGCGAACTCAGATTTAAGCTTGTTTCTCTCAAGACCCGTAAGTTTTTGGAGCCTTAGTTCAAGTATTGCTTTAGCCTGTAATTCAGACAATTTAAAACTCTTGACCAAGCCATCTCTAGCCTCGTCCACAGTTTTTGAAGCCCTAATAAGCTTTATCACGGCGTCTAGATTATCAATAGCGATTAGCAGCCCCTCGAGGACATGAGCCCTTTTCTCTGCTTGACTTAGGTCATATTTCGTTCTACGAACCACTACGTCATGACGGTGATTTACAAAATGATGAATCATATCCTTGACATTCAGCATCTCAGGCCTACCATTGACTAACGCAATATTGTTTACACTAAAACTTGATTGCAGTTGGGTATATTTGAAAAGTTTGTTTAAAACCACATTCGGAACAGCATCTCTTTTCAAAACATAAACGATTCTCATACCATTCCTATCCGACTCATCACGTATATCCGCTATACCCTCTAACTTTTTATCATTGACAAGCTCAGCAGTCTTTCGGATCATCTCTGCCTTATTTACTTGGTAAGGAATTTCGTTAACGATAACGCAGTCACGTCCATTTACTTCTTCAATTGTCGCTTTAGCTCTCATAACGATTCTGCCTCGACCGGTATGAAAAGCATCTCTAACCCCGTCGTAACCATAAATAACACCACCTGTAGGGAAATCTGGAGCTTTTATATGAGTCATTAAACCATCAATGTCAATATCGTTATTTTCGATATAGGCAATCGTAGCATTAACTGACTCGGTAAGGTTGTGCGGAGGCATGTTTGTCGCCATTCCTACAGCAATACCTGAAGCTCCGTTGACTAAAAGATTAGGTATCCTGGTAGGCAGAACAGTTGGCTCTTGAATGGTGTCGTCAAAATTCAATTGATAATCAACAGTTTCTTTATCAATATCTCTAACCATTTCTTCCGCAATCTTCTTCATGCGGACTTCAGTGTATCTCATTGCTGCGGGCGAATCGCCATCAACTGAACCAAAATTACCTTGTCCATCAATCAAAGTATATCTTAATGACCAATCTTGGGCCATTCGAACCATAGTGTCATAAACAGAACTATCTCCGTGAGGGTGCAGCTTACCTAAAACATCTCCTACAATACGAGCAGACTTCTTGTACGCTCTTGTGGATACATTACCCATGTCGTGCATACCAAACAGAACTCTTCGATGGACGGGCTTTAATCCATCACGGACATCAGGTAATGCTCTCGATACGATTACTGACATTGAGTAATCGATATACGAGCTCTTCATCTCGTCCTCTATATTTATTGGGATAATACGTTCTCCGTCCGCCATTTTGTCATATTAAATTGAATATCTCAAATGTAAGTAATCAATCACCCGAAACACACTGCTATCGGGCGATTAATAGATCTTTTTATACACATTTTAGTGTTTATAAATGTTCTTTTAAACAACCTTATTCTACTTGGCATTGTATTGGTTACTTTGCAGGTATGGATGAGAATTTTTCACCGCGCGTTAAAGACGTAATCGGATACAGCAAAGAAGAAGCGCTAAGACTATGCCATGACAGCATTGGCTCAGAACATTTGATACTAGGAATTATTAGAGAGGGTGATGGCTCGGCTATCGAGATCATGCAAACTTTAGGGATCGACCTAGTAACACTAAGACAAAAAATTGAAGGCTTAAATGAAATTGGAGATAAGGATATAAATCCTAAAAAAAATATTCCTCTTACTCGGCAAGCTGAGAAAGCCTTAAAAACAACCTTTTTGGAGGCTAAGTTATACTCGAGCCCTATAATTCGCACAGCGCATCTACTTCTGTGTGTTTTAAGAAATGATAATGATCCCGTTACTGGAGTTTTTAGAAACCTAGGTGTGGATTATGAAGGGGTTAAATCTGAATACCAGGAGAGATATCTAGATCAGGGCACCACAGATACCTCAGTCATGCCAAAATCAGGCTTTGATGATGATTTAGAGGATACTGAAAACGATTCAAAGTCAAAAAAGCAAATCTCAAATCGACCTTCTTCAGATTCTAAATCTAAAAGCCCCGTGTTAGATAATTTTGGGAGAGATCTAACAAAGTTAGCTTCTGAAGGGAAGTTAGATCCAGTTGTTGGAAGAGAAAAAGAAATAGAAAGGGTAAGTCAAGTATTGTCAAGAAGGAAAAAAAACAACCCATTACTAATCGGTGAACCGGGTGTTGGTAAAACCGCTATCGCTGAAGGGCTAGCACTAAGAATTGTAAACAAGAAAGTAAGCAGAGTTCTCTTCGGGAAACGTGTTGTTACCCTGGATCTAGCATCCCTAGTAGCAGGAACTAAATATCGGGGTCAGTTCGAAGAGCGAATGAAAGCTCTGATGAATGAACTTGAAAAAAATGATGAGATAATTCTTTTTATTGACGAATTGCATACAATTGTTGGTGCTGGGGGGGCAACGGGATCACTCGATGCTAGTAATATGTTCAAGCCAGCTCTTGCACGTGGAGAAATTCAATGTATCGGCGCAACCACTCTTGATGAGTATCGTCAATACATTGAAAAGGACGGTGCTCTTGAGCGAAGATTTCAAAAAGTTATCGTTGATCCACCAACAGGAGAGGAGACTTTAGAGATTTTAGAAAACCTTAAGTCTTATTACGAAAGTCACCATCACGTAACCTACACCCAAGAAGCTCTTGAAGCTTGCGTTAACCTCACTATTCGATATGTTTCAGATCGCCACTTGCCTGATAAAGCTATCGATGCATTGGATGAAGCTGGAAGTAGAGTTCATATTACTGGAATATCTGTGCCTGAGGAAGTCACTAGACTTGAAGCGGAACTCGAAGAAATTAGAAAGAAAAAAATGGAAGTTGTTAAAAAACAACGATATGAAGAAGCTGCTCAGCTTCGAGATGATGAAAAAACTATAGAAAACAATCTTAAAAAGGCCCAAATGATTTGGGAAGAATCTGTTCGTGAAAACCGTCAGCCTGTAACAGAAGATCATATTTCTGAGGTTGTGGCTATGATGACTGGAATACCGGTTCAGAAAGTTGCTAAACAAGAACTAGAAAAGCTTGGAACAATGGAAAGTGACATGAAGACCAAAATCATTGGTCAAGATGAAGCTGTAAAAAAAGTTGTTCGAGCTGTTCAAAGAAATAGAGCTGGATTAAAGGATCCAAATAAGCCAATAGGTTCATTTATTTTTTTGGGACCTACGGGAGTCGGGAAAACTCAACTTGCTAAGGAAATTGCTATCCAGCTATTCGATTCTGAAGACTCTTTGATCAGAATGGATATGAGTGAATACATGGAGAAATTTGCAATTTCTAGACTTGTCGGAGCGCCTCCGGGATATGTTGGTTATGAAGAAGGTGGACAACTAACGGAAAAAGTGAGACGAAAACCATACTCAGTCATTTTACTAGATGAAGTAGAAAAGGCTCATCCTGATGTTTTCAATTTGTTGCTCCAAGCTCTTGATGATGGACATATGACGGATAGCTTAGGAAGAAAAGTAGATTTTAGAAACACACTGATTATTATGACATCCAATATAGGATCTCGAAGGTTGAAAGACTTTGGGACAGGAGTTGGATTCGGAACAAAACTTTCAGAAGACAAAAAAGATGAGCTGTCAAAAGGGGTCTTAGAAAGTGCATTGAATAAAGCATTTGCACCTGAGTTTTTAAATAGAATTGATGATGTTGTGATATTCAACACTCTTTCAAAAGAAAATATTGATATAATCGTAAAAATTGAATCAAAAATTTTAGTTGATCGAATGCTAACAATGGGCTTTAATGTTAAAATTAGCGAAAAAGCTATTGCTTTTATTGGGTCTAAAGGCTATGATCCAAAATATGGAGCGAGACCTTTAGCGCGATCAATTCAAAAGTTTATTGAAGACCCTCTTGCCGAAGAGATTGTGGCTGGAAAAGCTAGCGCTGGAGATACAATTAAGTTTGACGCAAAAAAAGACTCAAAGAAATTAATTTTGAAAATTGTTAAGCAGAAGGAATCAAAAACTGAAGATCTACAGGGAAAGTAAACCAGGGATTGATTCAACTTCTTTGTATCGTTCTATAACTTTTTCAGGAGACAACATCATTTCCTTAGCCGTAACACTTACAAAATTACCTTTAGCAGACTGTCTAATAATAACCTCAGATGAATCAGAATTAAATAAACTCTCTAAATGAGCAATGTTCTCATTTTTAGCGGGGCAAATAAACTTAAACATATAAAGACATGGCCAGCTGTAATTTTCATCTAAAAGTTTCTTAAAATTTGATTTTTTCATGACAAGTTCTCTATTAAACAAAGATATGACTGACTTGAGTCGAATAGTTCTCACTGGAGCTCCGGGGACTGGTAAAAGCTCGACTGTAAATGCTCTAGAGGAAATTGGTTACCCTGTTATGAAAGAAGTTTCAAGAGAGTATTGGGACAAAACCGGATACGGAACTGGAGGAGAAGATCCATGGCGAAATCTAATCACTTTTTCAAAAGCTATTTGGGAGCTGAGAACTCAACAGCACACTGAAGCAGAATCAATGGATGGCCCTGTTTTTTATGACAGATCAGTAATTGATGTACTTGCATACATAGATGCAGGAAACAAAGAAGCAGAGGTGGCTATGAACCCAGCGGGATATAGATACAATAAGATTTTTATATTTCCTCCATGGGAAGAGATATACAAGCAGGATGATGGAAGATGGGAACCTTTTAGCACATGCGAATTGGTTGATAAATCAGTACGGGAAACATATGATAGGTATGGCTATCATTTAATAGATGTCCCAAAATGCACAATTGAAGAAAGGGTTAATTTTATTATTCAAGAAATTAGTGGAGACAGATAATTCTCGAAGTATTCTAAAAGAAGTTTGGGGTTATGACAATTTTCTTCCAAATCAAGAGATTGTAATCAATAGTCTCCTCGAAAGAAATGATACAATAGCATTATTACCAACAGGAGGCGGTAAGTCTTTGTGCTATCAAATTCCGGGACTTTCCTTAAATGGACTAACTGTAGTTGTGTCTCCACTCATATCACTAATCACAGATCAAGTAAATCGTTTAAATAAAATTGGTCTTTCGGCTATTTCTCTTGCTGGAGATTATGATCTCAAATCATGGGATAGTATTTTAGATAATGCAATTAATGGAGAATATCACTTTATTTATATCTCACCGGAAAGAGCTATCAGTCAAAAGTTTTTAAGTCGATTAAAATATCTACCGATTAGTTTTATAGCTATTGATGAGGCACATTGCGCTAGTCAGTGGGGGCATGACTTCAGACCTAGCTACGCAAAACTTGGTATTTTGAAAAAGCTATTGCCAGAAACTCCGATTATTGCTTTAACAGCATCTGCCACTCCTTATGTGTTATCTGATTTAAAAACAATCTTATCCCTTGAAAATGCTAATATTTTCAAATCAAGCTTTTATCGATCAAATATCTCAGCTAATATTTTTAAAGTTGGATCCAAAGAAAAAATTTTAAAAAAACTAATAGAGCCGGATAGAGGTAAGCAAATTATATACTGCAGAACAAGAAGTCAAACTACATTGTGGGTTAATAAGTTAAAAGATATTGGAATTAAATCGCTCCCCTATCATGGAGGGCTTTCAGCGGATATGCGATCAAAAAATTATTCCGAATGGTCAGCTGGGGATTCCGGATGCATGATTGCTACAACTGCCTTTGGCATGGGCGTTGATGAACCCAATGTTAGGCAAGTATTTCATATTGAAATACCTAATAGTATAGAGTCTTACTATCAGGAAATTGGCAGAGCAGGGCGAGATGGAGAGAAGGCATCCTCATACCTCCTGATAGAGTCAAAGAATATAAAAGCCTATGAAAAAAGATCAAAGGGGAATGAAATTTCATGGTCAGACTTGCGAGATGTATACCATAAAATAGCCAGTGTAGGACAAATAGCTGTTGGTGATGGTCAAAACGAGAGGCAATCAATCAATTTATTGGAGATATCTCGAAAACTAGAACAAAGCAAGCAAAAAGTTGATAATGCGATCAGAATTCTAGTTAGAGAAGGGATGTTTCTTCTTCACGACAACTACAGATCAAAACCAGAAGTGAGACTGAACTACTCAGGATCTTTATTAGTAGAGAAACTAGACAATATGAAATCTTATGAAAACATAGCCTATTCGTTATCTCGAAATATACCAAAAGCAAATAATCAGTGGGCCCAGTTTTCATTAAAATCCCTTTCTTATTGGTCCAAAACATCACTTGCAGAAACACATGAAGGGCTCAATATGCTCTCAGAACATGGTATTTTAGATTGGATTGAAATGGATTCAAAAATGGTTCTAGAGTGGCTGCACCCAAGAGAATCTGAGGGTCATTTATCTATCCCAATGTCAAAAATTGAAAATCAAAACTTATCAAAAAGAAATAAAATAGCTTCTGTTGTGGATTTAGTATCCTCTCAAAGCTGTCTTTTTTCCGATATGCTATTATATTTTGGAGAAGAAATAGGTGATTTTAGATGCAATAATTGCTCCACATGTACCCATGGGGATCCATCCTCCGAGAGAAATATTCAAAAAAGTATTTTTATATTAATTAGTAAAAAGGCTTTGAGTGTTCAGGAGATATCAAAATCCTTAAACCTACCGAATGATGTAATAGATAAAGCACTTGTTTCTGGTGTTGAACGTAATTTGTGGTCAAGTTCAAATAAAGGAGAATATTATCTATTATGAAAACATCAATTGTCTTTTTTGGAACCCCAGAGTTTGCAAGGGAAAGTCTATCGCGCCTATACGATGACCCTAAGGTCAATATTAAAGGAGTTGTAAGTGCACCTGACCGTGAGTCAGGAAGAGGACTGCAAAGAAAACAATCAGAGGTCGCCGCTTTTGCAGCAGAACATAATATACCCTTATCTCAACCTCTTGATCTTGAAAATGATGATTTTATTAAAGTTTTAAAAGTGTGGAATGCTGAAGTATTTGTGGTTGTGGCATTTAGAAAGTTACCAAAAAATGTATGGTCAATTCCGAAATCAGGAACATTTAATATTCATGCCTCTCTTCTTCCCGCCTACAGAGGCGCAGCGCCAATCCAATGGGTCATCGCAAATGGAGAATTGTCAACCGGCGTGACATCCTTCTTTATTAATGACGTCATCGACTCCGGGGACGTAATATTGCAGCTCAAGGTAAAAATAGGTGAGAATGAAAGTGTTTCGTCATTGTATAATAGGCTTAAAATTGCGGGAGCATCTCTCGCATTAGACACAATTTTTACAATTTCTGGAGAAAAAAATATTAGAATTGAGCAAAAAACCGAAGGAATTGAAAAAAAAGCACCAAAAATATTTTCTGAATTTAGTCATCTTGAATTGTTAAACAATCTAAATGACATCCATAATAGAATTCGGGCCTGCGATGCATTCCCGGGAGCCAGTATTCCTATGATAAATGGCAATAATGGAAGAATTAAACTCTTTAAATCAGAAGTTATAAATAACTATGAATCAGAATTTTATAGTGATCATGTTAAACTGATAATTTCAGATAAAGAAATTATTATTACTCAAGTTGACAGAGCCTTAAAAATAGGCGCGGTACAATGGCCTGGTAAGCGTCGAATGGACACTTTTGAATTTGTCAAAGGATTCCGAGAAAGGGGTGTTTTTGAAATTAATGGGAAGAAAATAGCGTGAACCCTTGCGTAGGTTAGGTATTCGTGTATATTTGTTAAAGACCAAAACAATTAATCTTAAATCATTTAACAATGAACAAGGCACAACTAATCGATGCACTAGCTTCTGATGCTGGCATCTCTAAATCTCAAGCTAAGGCTGCTCTAGACTCTTTTACTAACTCTGTAGGGAAGGCTTTGGCTGGAGGAGACAAAGTTTCTTTAGTCGGATTCGGAACTTTTAGCGTTTCAAGAAGAAATGCACGCGAAGGACGTAATCCTCAAACTGGAAAGACTATTCAGATTGCTGCTAAAAACGTAGCTAAATTTAAAGCTGGCGCTGAATTAAGCGGTAAGCTTTAATTAGCCAAATATCACCTAAACAAAAAAGTCGCTTCGAAAGAAGCGACTTTTTTATGCGCATTACTTTTATAAATAAAATCTAAAGTCTCATTCTATCCTTCAGACATTTGATAAATCCTTTCGATAATATCAACGACTTTTAAACCCTCTAATGCATTTGTCGTAATCGGAGAATCCCCCGCTAAAACCGACATTACATTTTCATAGACATATATGTGATTTGCTGCAGAACCTTTATAATCTCCATAATTATTTGGCGGGTTGCTAGCCTTTAATACTGGCATGGTATAATTCTTAATATTACAGTGCACGACTTCATTCATGTACTGACCAGCAATTTTTATTGAGCCACTTTCCCCAATCACTGTTAAAGAACTCTCTAAATTGCTATCCCAAACGCTTGTAGAGTAATTTAAGGAACCCTTCCCTCCTCTGGCTAGATCAAAATGAACCATACCTGAGTCTTCAAAATCAATGGATTCTTTATGATTGAAATTATTAACATCCACATGTGTTGGATGTATATCTCCGAAAACCCAGTAAAGTATATCAATAAAATGAGAGAATTGTGTAAATAATGTTCCACCATCAAGCTTTTTTGAACCGTGCCAGTCACCATTCTTATAATATCTGTCATCTCGATTCCAAAAGCAATCAACATGAACCATATAGATGTCTCCAAGTTTCTTAGAGGAAATTATCTCTTTCAACCATTTAGAAGGCGGCGAATATCGATTTTGCATAACACCAAAAACGAATCGACCTTTTTGCAGTGCCTCATGCAAAACATTCTCTGCATCAGCACTCTTCAAAGACATTGGTTTCTCTATTATCGGGTGCGCTCCATATTTAATGGACTCAAGAGCGTGTTCTGCATGAAGCCCATTCGGGGTTGCGATAGCTACTACATCAATATCTTTTACCTCTTTAAAGAGAGATTCTGAATCTAGATAATGATCACAGTCATTGGAGACACCTAAATCCTCAATACTTTTTATATCACAAGTAGCCATGAGCCTAGCTCCTTCTGTCGCCTTAATCATCTCAATATGACGCTTACCAATTCTGCCGCAGCCAATAACAACAAACCTCACTTCTTTTTTCATAATCTTATGGTTGAACTCGAAATGAACTCCATTCTGAATTTGATTTTATCTCAAAAACTAATCTATCATGCATCCTACTTCTTCTACCCTGCCAGAATTCGATTTTTTCAAATGATAAACAATAACCACCCCAATCATCAGGGCAATCATAGTCTGCCATCGACTTAGATTTAAACAAATCAAATTTTAATTCTAAATCTGTTCGGGACTTTATTCTTTCAGACTGATTAGACGATAATGCTCCAAGTTGAGATAATTTAGGCCGTGACAAAAAGTATTTTTCACTATCAATTCTTGATATTTTTTTCACTTTTCCCTTTATTCTAATTTGACGCTCCATTTCTGGCCAAAAAAATAAGGCATGCACGTTTGAATTACTGGCAATATCTTGACCCTTTTTTGAATTATAGTTTGTATAAAACACGAATCCGTCATCACGAATTTCTTTTAGCAGAACGATTCGAGAGTCTGGAGTCCCATCTTTACCGACTGTACTTAAAGCAAAAGCCGTTGAATCTGAATTACCTAAAAGCCTATACTCTTGGAGCCAAGCTAAAAACATTTCTCTTGGATTTACCAAGAGAGACTCATCGCCTAGCTCCCCATTTAAATATTCCTTTCTGTCGTCTTGTAAACTCATTGAATGTGCTAATTTAGACGATATGAGTTCGTCTTCAATCCATGAAATCAAAAGAGGAGATATTTTATTAGCGCATCCGCTAATTTCTGATGATAATTTTAATAAAACCGTTGTTATAATTGCGGATAATCAAGGCGAAAGTGTCACTGGATTTGTTCTAAATAAATTATCGCCCTTCACGCTTAAAGATGCCTTAGGAGAAGACTGGCCTGAGTTTCCTATTTTAATTGGAGGACCAGTTGAACAAGATTCTTTATTTTTCATTCATACCTGTGCTCACCTGATTCCAGATTCAGAACAGATAACAAATGATATTTATTGGTGTGGGGATTTTGCGATTATGAAGGATTTGGTAATAACAAAACAGATAAATCCAGCAGAAATTACATTTTTCATTGGCTACTCCGGATGGTCATTGAGCCAAATTAAAGAAGAAATACATGAAGAATCATGGGCTATAATAAAAGAATCTAGCCCCCAAAGCATCAGCTATGATTCGGATCTTTACAACAAGTTAAAAGCACACTTTCCTGAATCATTTAGAATATGGAATAACACTCCTGATAAAATAGAGTTAAATTAAAAATCCAAACACTTTTTGTTTATTTCGTCTTGCATTTTATTCGCCCAAACTGAAACATAACTGGACTTTCGATATTCAGAAACTGCCATAACTCCGTGTATTGCATTAGTAATCCATATTTCTTCAGCTTTTAAAAGATCAAATGGACTAATTTTTTCTTCTTTAATAATTAACCCGACACCCTTAGATAATTTCAAAACCTGCTCTCGCATAACACCTCTTAAAGCTCCATCATCTAGAGATGGTGTTGTAATGGAACTCTCTTTTAACAAAAACACATTTCCTCTACTCGTCTCTAAAACATAATTATCATGAGACAGCAGTATCGCATCATCAACATTTTGCTCCTGAGCAAAATTAGCGGTCAAGATGTATAAAGCACTTTGACTCATTTTTAAATTCGACAATAAACCTTTAGATTTTTTATGTTCCTGAAACAAAGCTAGTTTTTGAGACAGAACAGGACTAGGAAAGCCAAAATCATTAAGACCGGCAACATGCAAGCACCAATCAATATTATTTGTGGTTGGCTTATAGCCAAGTTCTCCGTTTCTCCATATACTAAGTCGAACCCTATAATCAGAATCGAGTTCAGGGTTAAACTGTAAAATTTCGGATGCCAGATTGTCAGGAGACCAGTCTAAAGGAATATCCATGCGCAATATTCGCATCGAAGACATCAAGCGAAAATAATGACTTTCCCAAAAACATATTCTCCCTTTATGAATTCTTAATGTTTCGAACAGCCCATCTCCATATAAGTGAGATCTTCGATTAAATGAGATCGATCGATCCTCATTTAATAAACTACCGCCGTACCAAATAGAATTTGAAATCACACTAATTTTGAAATTATCTCAGCCATTTTGGATCCAATGTCGGCCGGGGAATCAACTACATGTACCCCGCACTCTCTCAGAATTGCCTTTTTAGCCTGAGCAGTGTCTTCCGCTCCTCCCACAATAGCTCCAGCATGACCCATTGTCCTTCCTGCTGGCGCAGTCTCTCCAGCGATAAAGCCTACAACGGGTTTTGTGCCATTATTTCTAATCCACTCACCTGCTTCCGCTTCAAGTTGTCCACCAATTTCTCCAATCATAACAATGCCATCAGTTTCGTCATCATCCATTAAAAGAGCCACAGCTTCTTTTGTAGTTGTTCCTATTATTGGATCTCCGCCTATACCAATAGCTGTTGATATCCCCATTCCAGACTTAACAACTTGATCTGCAGCTTCATATGTCAATGTTCCTGACTTAGAAACTATACCTATTTTACCTTTTTCAAAAACAAAACCAGGCATGATACCAACTTTTGCTTCTCCTGCAGTTATGATACCCGGGCAATTAGGTCCAATCAATCTAGAGCCTCTACTCTCTACATAAGGTTTTGCCTTAATCATATCAGAAACAGGTATACCTTCAGTTATACAAACAATAACTTCAATACCTGAATCAGCAGCCTCCATTATAGAATCTGCTGCAAATGCAGGTGGGACGAATAAAATAGAAACATTTGCCCCTGTTGAGTCTACTGCTTCTTTCACAGTGTTAAATACAGGCCTGCTTAGATGGCTCTGGCCGCCTTTTCCCGGAGTCACTCCGCCGACAACATTGGTGCCAAAAGAAATCATCTGTTCGGCATGAAATGTACCTTCTTTACCTGTAAAACCTTGAACTATAACTTTGGAATTTCTATCTACGAGTACACTCATGTGTTTTTTGGATATTGAAATTGATTTTGAAATGCAAAAGTAGGACCCTATGATCCAAATTTTTTAAATTAATTAGCAAATTTCATCTCTTCGATTAAGCGACTTGCTCCGGCGTATTTATCGACCACCCACATAATGTACCTTACGTCGACCATTATATTTCTACATCTCTCTGGAGTGAAATAAAAATCACTCATTGTGCCCTCCCAAACTCTATCAAAATTCAAACCTATAAGGTGACCCTTAGAGTTTAGAGCTGGGCTCCCAGAATTTCCACCGGAAGTGTGATTAGCAGATAGAATACAAACAGGAAGCTTTCCGTCAAAATCAGCATATTTTCCGAAATCCCGGGATTCTAATTTTGATCTAAACTCTTGAGGTAAATCAAACTCATAATCTCCTGGAAGATATTTATCTAATATACCATCTGCTGTTGTTCTATAATTATAGGTCGCTCCATCTTTTGGGGAAAATCCTCCAACTTCCCCAAAAGAAACCCTCATCGTTGAATTCGCATCAGCGGCAAGAGTTGTTCCGGATGCCGAAGCGGCAAACATATAAAGGTTCATCCATTCTTTCATGCCAAACTCAAAAAGACTTTCCTTGTCTCTAGTTTCCAAAAACACAGAACGATATTTATTGATTAAATCTTTCCATAGATCAAAAGCAAGATGATTTCTACACAGCTCAACTATAATGGTATCTGAATAATTATTTGAATTTAATGGAAGACTGTTATACACGTGAGGGCTAAATAAACCTTGCATAAAAGCACCAGTTTCTTCTAAATATTGAATGGGAACACTTAACAGAGTATCGGCTTTTCCAGCCCTTATCCATTCATTGACAAGGTTTTTAGAAGCCCTACGATCCAGTTCTAAGTCATAATTCTTTTCAAAAGATTGCAGAGCTTTAATTGCCTTATCAATATTGCCGCCCCTATCTGACAGCCTAACAAGATCATTTGCTAAACGACTCCAAGTCAGGAGTCCCCAGTTCCTTAATACCTCCTGAAAATATACTATGCTCTTCCTGCCATTTTCTAATGACGATACTTGCTTATCAAATTCTTCAACAAGATCAACCGCCCTGAATGCATTTTCATGATTGGCCGAGTGATATTTTACAACTTTTTCTTGTCTATGTCTCAAAGTATCAATACCATGGGAAACAGACATTCCCTCTATCTGACCGATCCATTTTTTCCATCCATTTGAAACCGATGCATATTTTGACGCATATTGAATCTTAACTTTAGGATTAACACGCATAGCGCTATCCCAAGTATTTAAAATAATCTGTCTTAATTGAACCTTAATAGGTAACATTACATCAACTTGTTGAGCGACCTCGCTAACAGGCAAATAGCTAGTTGTCCTACCTGGAAAACCATAAATCATTGAAAAATCACCCTGACTTACACCCGCAAGACTAATTGTTAACGGATTATTCGAAGCTAAGGGGATATTTTCAGGTGAATAATCAGATGGGCTTCCGTCAGGCGCAGTGTAAACTCTGAATATAGAAAAATCTCCGGTATGCCTTGGCCATACCCAATTATCTGTATCTGCACCAAACTTACCAATAGCGCTTGGCGGTGCACCAACTAATCTTATATCTGAAAATCTTTGAGATACAATTCGGATAAATTGATTACCGTAATAAATCGACTTAATTTCTACCCGAATGGACTTTCCTGATGCAGGATTTAATTTTATCAAGGAATCAATAGCTTGCTTTTTACCTAAGCCATTGAGCATAAGAGGGAGGATCTTGTCTGAGACGTCTTCAATACTAATTATAAAATCTACATATAATCCTTCATTGGGTTTTTCATCTTCCATCGTCGCTGCCCAAAACCCATGCTTTAAGTAATCGTTTTCAACGGAGGAGTGTTTCTGTATAGCTCCATAACCGCAGTGGTGATTGGTTAGTACCAAACCTTTTGATGATATTATCTCCCCTGTACAAAAACCGCCAAAATGAACTATTGCATCTTTGAGACTTCCGCTATTGGCTGAGTATATGTCTGAAGCAGACATTTTCATCCCTTTAGAAATCATATTAAGTTCTTGATTAACTAGGTCTGTTGGGAGCCACATTCCCTGTCCTGATAAAAATAAAGGGAAAGCAAATGAAATGACGATTGGGATTAGTATTTTCTTTATCATAGAGTAAAGATAATATCTTAGCTAGATGAAAATGATTAAATACTTATTATCAGCTTCAGTGATTGTTGCTGTTATCTCTTGTCAGTCAAACTCCTTAAAGATTGACATTGATCTTAAGAATTTCATTCCTACTGATGGGGAAGGAATGGCTATGATAAATGTTAGAGACTCTTCGAAATGGATTGTTGCCGATTCCATAATGCTAGAAGAGGGAAAAGGTCAGCTTTCATTTTCACCTGAAGGCCCCACTTCATTTTACCTAAGTATCGGAGGACTACCTCAAGCAATTGCTGGATTCGGTCATCTTGGTAAATTGACTTTATCGGGCGATGCTTCAATATTACCTTTTCAAGGAAAACTAGAAGGAACAAGAACTCAAGATGACCTTAACTTATTCATAAAAAAACAAAGTGATTTTAGAGAATTCACAAATAGCTTGAATGAAACGTATAGCATAGCTTCCTCAGCAGGAGATACTGCAACTCTTGACTCGTTGAGTTCTATTATGGATAACAAATATGCCCTGTTGCAAAAAGAAACCAAAGAATTCGCACTAGGACATGATGTTTTAGGTGCATACATAACCAATAGATATCTATCTATGGAGGGAATTGGGTTTATTGACTCCGTATTAGCCAACGTTAAAGATTATTCATCTCAAGACATTAACCTTCTTAAAAGTCGCTCTGAGGCCCTCCATAGAGTAGCTATAGGACAGCCATTTACTGACATAAATCAGCAAGACACAAGCGGTAACCTTATTTCTATAGCATCTGTAGTTTCAGATTATATACTCGTTGACTTTTGGGCATCATGGTGCGGACCATGCCGAGCACAAAACCCATCTTTGGTAAACTTGCATAAAAAATGGAGCAGCCGTCTTCAAATTATCGGAATCGCATTTGATCAAGATAGAAACAGATGGATTAAAGCCATTAAGGATGATGAATTGACTTGGCCGCAAATGTCTGATTTGAAAGGCTGGGGGAACTCCGCAGCAGACATTTATTCTATTCGAGCAATTCCTCAAAATATTCTAATAGGACCAGAAGGGAAAATTATTGCGAGAAATATAGAGCCTTTAAAACTTGATGACTATTTAGCTGCACGAGAATAGCAAATACTATGGATTTCGATAATTGAATTACACTTCTGTAGCTAATATCTTTTTTGTTTTCAGTTTGGTTCTATCAATTTTCTCAATTAGTTGACTCACCATTTTGGTTTTTACGGCAACAAATGAGTTGTTTTGCTGTAATTCTATTAGCCCCAAATCTTCAGGATCTAAGCCACCTTGTTTAATGCAAAATCCGGCAACATCACCTTTAGAAATTTTATCGCGCCTACCTCCAGAGATCATGATAGTGCTCCACTCAATAACTTGAGACTCGTTAGTCATTTCCAATGCCGCTGCCTCCATGTCCGGAATAAACGCTGGTAATTTCTCATCAGAGTGATGCAATATAAATACTGTTCCATCATTATGCATTCTCGCCGTCCTTCCGTTTCTATGGACAAATTCATGTTCACGTGGAGGAAGGTGATAATGCATTATAAAGTCGATTTTATGAATATCTAGGCCACGCGCTGCCAAGTCTGTAGCCACGATCAGCTTGTGAGAGCCATTTCTAAACTTTATTAATGCCAACTCCCTATCGTGTTGCTCCAAACCACCATAAAAACAACCATGGATAATCCCCTTATCTGATAAAAAATCACTGACTCTATTTATACTCTCTTTATAATTACAAAAAAGTATTCCTGATTTACCATTCAGTTTCAATAAAGCATCAGACAAGGATTCTAATTTGTCTTTATTCGCCGATAAAATTGACTTAATTTTCAATACACCATTCCCTTTTTTCAAATTATTAACAATCTTAGGGGTTTCTAGATTTACAAATCTTGGTATTTCAACCTGATTAGTAGCAGATGTGAGTATTCTTTTTCTCACATGATATAAAGAATTACAGATAATTTTAAGTTCATCTTCAAAACCAATTTCTAACGATTTATCAAACTCATCGAGAACCATTGTTTTGACAAACTCAAGGGAGAAAGTATTTCTATTTAAATGATCTGCCAATCTTCCTGGAGTGCCTACAATTATAGATGGAACATGTTTTAAATTAATTCTGTCTTGGTTAAATGACTGTCCGCCATAAACGGAATTACACTTTAACCCAGTACCCATTTCACGAATCACTTGCTCAATTTGAATTGCAAGCTCTCTAGAGGGAACTACTATAATCAATTGAACACCCTTGTTTTCGGAGTCCATCTGATCAATTATGGGCAATAAAAAAGCCAATGTTTTTCCAGTTCCTGTTGGAGACAATAAGATTACATTCTCATTATTTGAAATTGCATCATCAGCCAAAACCTGCATTTCATTTAATGAGGAAATCCCGAGTTTATTTATAATTTCTTTTTGAGTCTTCATCTATTTATTGAATTTATCTCTATTGACTAGCGCCTGCTCTTTTTGAACAATACTATTACCTCTTGGTTGTTTATGATAATCATGTCAAGAAGAAGAACACTAATTAAAAGCAGATTTTTAGAGGATTAAAAGTGCCAAAGATTTAATCCGAATAAACATTATTGATGTTCTCTGTCGACCTCAATAAAAAAATTAAGTCAGTAAACCTCCATCTACCTGAAGCACCTGTCCAGAGACATATGATGACAAATCGCTACCTAAGTAGACACATGCATTTGCGACATCTTCGGGCTTCCCTCCTCTTTTCAATGGAATCGCATCTCTCCAACTCTGAACGGTTTTTTCATCCAAAACAGATGTCATTTCAGTTTCGATAAATCCAGGAGCCACAGCATTACATCGAATACCTCTTGACCCGAGTTCAAGGGCAACGGACTTAGTGAAACCTATAATCCCAGCTTTTGAAGCGGCATAATTAGCCTGTCCTGCATTTCCTTTTAAACCGACAATTGAAGATATATTTATAATACTACCACTACGCTGCCTAAGCATTGATCTTTGAGCATGCTTAGTTGTATTAAAAACTGATTTTAAATTAGTATTTATAACTGAGTCGAAATCTTGTTCGCTCATACGTAACATTAGAGTATCCTTTGTGATTCCAGCATTATTAACAATAATGTCGATTTGTCCGAAATGCGAAATAACATCATTAATAAGTTTCTCAGCTTGCTCAGAACTTGAAGCATCAGACTGAAACCCTTTTGCCTCTCCACCCATCGAACAAAGTTCAGCTTCTAAAGATTTCCCTCGTTCAACACTTGACAAAAATGTGAAAGCGACTTTCGCCCCCTCTTCGATAAACCTTTGAGCTATAGATCGTCCGATACCTTTTGAAGCTCCCGTTATAAGAGCAACTTTATTTTCAAGAAGTTTCATAATTACTAAATTCTTAAGTAAAATTACGTTGTTTTATTAAAGCCCGCAGCCCATAATCCAATATATGCGCTTAAAAAACCTAAAAAACCACCAACTATTACGTCATGCAACCAATGCATGTTTAAATATATTCGTGAAATAGCAACGATTAAAGCAGTTAAAGCCATAAATAATGGAACTCTTAGTTTAGGAGACACCAAACTGGACCAAAGGGCAACCCATGCTACTGTAATACTTGTATGTCCTGATGGAAAACTCTTTCTATAACTGATAATCAAACCTTCAATGGGCTCTAAATCGACAAAAATAGCCATCGGACGTAACGCATCAGACCATAAAAACTTTCCTATTTGAGGTAAGGCTCCTGCGAGTGACAACCCTATTAAAAGAGCATAACATACTCTTATTTTATAGGATCGTTCATGTTTCCAGGGAAAAAATATAGCCATCAGCAATATCGCTGGAATTAATACATACTCCTCTCCTATCCTTGTAGCATATAAAAAGAAAATATCTAGAATTTCAGATCTTAAATACTGAAGAGCTAGATGAAAATCTTGGCTCCCGTTTATCCCATAGATAAGAGACAAGAGAGACCAGAAAATTAAAAAAAAGTAAGTGAATTTCTTGTTCACGACCCGATAGTCCGGAGCAAGGTTTTAATTTGGCTTTCCCATAATAGCTTCATTTCATCCTCTTCCTCTTCTTCAGCAAAATCGGTAACGACTAAAAGACCTGCACCTGTTAACTCGTCAAACTGAATTCTGAACTCAAAGCTGAATTTCTCCTTGCTATCATCATGATCCCATTTAAACTGGATGAATTGATTTAGCTTCTTTTTAACTAGGTGAGCAATCTCCTCAGAATCATTCCAGAAAAAAGTAAAAGTGTCCCCGCGAGAATTAACATCATCACAGAACCATTCAGACAGACCACTAGGAGTACTTAAGAAGCTATAGATCATTGCAGCTGAGCTGCGTATTGGGAATTCAAGTGATATTTTAACGCGGTCTGACATAATATTTATTGACAAGCATTTAAAAAATAATTAATACCGCAATATAACAGCATAATCTGTATGGCAAAAACTAAATGCAAAAAGATTACACACATCTTTCAACATTATAAAATAAAGGTTGGCTCTAACATGTTTCCACTCTATTTTTGCCCTTCTTAAAGGCGAGGTAGCTCAGAAGGTTAGAGCGCAGGATTCATAACCCTGAGGTCGGGAGTTCAATTCTCCCTCTCGCTACAGGCCCTTCAGTTGATTCTGAGGGGCTTTTTTGTTG
>MDSY01093382.1_pt1 | contig 75388 bp, 76 predicted proteins | sample 811131 | NCBI WGS metagenome assembly MDSY01 (sample SAMN05326643, study PRJNA326480) | marine metagenome | isolation source: seawater | place: Atlantic Ocean: South West | collected 2010 | reverse complement strand
TTGTAGTTTATGTTAACAAAGAATAAGCCAATTTAGATAGATTGGCGGGCTATCTCCGAAAACCCTCTGTATTTCTTTGACCTTTTGGAAGGGGATTCAGTGGCTCAGTACAGGCGCTAGTCAATGATTCATTCTAAACGCATGAGTACACCATTCGTTCAACCTTGTAATAAATATAAAAATATATTTTCAAACTAAAACAAGTTGTAGAATATTATGATTTTATATTTAATCGGGGAATAAGAGCAGGAGTATTATCTCTATATTTTTGATATTCTGGATCATCTCCCCACTTTTCTAAAGCCCGTTTATCGAGTATGGGGATTCCACTGACTTTCGTTAAGAGAAGATAAATGAATATTGGCGATATCCAAGCAACTCTTTCCAGACCTGTAAAGCAAGATATCCCAAAGAAGGCTATTCCAGTCCATAGAAGAATTTCCCCTAGGTAGTTAGGGTGCCTAGAATAAGACCACAAACCACTGTCTATCCATTTACCATGATTATTAGATTCTCTATTGAATACTGTTTTTTGGTGATCTGCTATGGCTTCAATGCCGAATCCTAGTATCCATATTGACAATCCTATACCGTCCCATATCCCTAATTCAGGTGCTGAACCCGATTGACTATTGATTACGATAACTACTATCATTGTTAGGAAAACCCACAGGCCTTGAATAGTCCATGGGACAAGAAATCGGATAGGCGAAGTTTTGAGTTTATCGAAGCGTCCATCCTTTCCAGTTCGATGAATACGAAGATAAAGAAAACATGACAGGCGCAAAGACCAGATGACAACAAGTAAACTTACGATTAATTCTCTTGAACTTGGAGGTTCAGATTGTGATCCTGCCCAAAGGCTGAATCCTACTACCGTGAGATAAGTTAAGCCACCAGTTAAGTCATAGTAGCGTTCAGTTTTTCCGATAGATGCAGGTATCCATGCCAACCATTGTATGCCGATACAAATCACAGCACAGTACAGTACAGCAGAGTATTCATTCAAAATGACTGATTTTTTCCCAACAGCACTAACTACCAAAAAGACGATCGTAAAAACCGAAGTTACAACGATTGTTGATAATCGCAAATCTTGACGAGTAGAATCCATTGCTATCGGCTATTCTAGCATCATCATCTTGTTAATTATTCTGCATACTCATCTAAGCATTAGGTAGCAAACAAACAGACTTACTGCTAACCATTAGATATTCTAAGACCTGAACATTGATGTTCGAATGTGCCGTTTTAACCAAGAAATAAAAGTTGATGCAGGGAGTGACATTGGATTTTTTACCTTGTCTTACCTAAGCAGTAATGTGTCAGATCAGAGTAATGATTGCACAATTACAGAAATAATAGGGAATGGAGACAACTACTTCGAACTTGATGAAAAAGTAACGATTTCAGAAAATGGCGTAGATCTATGTTCATCCGGTCCATGTAGCCAAAGTGTTGTAGCTATGTATATCGATTCCATTAAAATGTACGAGGGCGAGCCTTGTACCCGTGACGAGATATATTCAGTGAATTAATTATCACTCTTGCGCACGACAAGAGTTGTATAAATCAAGGTCCATCTGGTTTTTTGTTTCAATATCTAATTCCTTAGGCGGTTGGAACTTTATTTTTCTAAGATAATTTAGTAGGCGAATCCATCGGAATTTGACAAAGAGAATTGCTGCTCTTTTTTTATCTCCGAACGTCGGATGGGTTGTATCGCTTTCTTTGGTCCAACCCAATTCATCTAATGCGGGCATTCCATCTTCGGCAATTATTACGTGTTCGAATAATTGAATATTAGACTTAGCTTTGGCCAAATTTGTATCGCCCCGTGCGAAGATTCGCGTATAGTACTCTGAAGATGAATGTAGGTGCCCCTCTTCAAGATAGCCTTCATACGAAGATGCCTTTGTCCACATCCAATAATGATCGTAATTATAGTTTGAAACTAAACGTTTTATCGGGTGACGTAGGCATGTTACAAGGACTATGCGTTCATCATTAGCAAGAGTTTCGAAATCCGGCCCACCCCACTCGCAAGCGACAAATGTTACTCCTTTACTTTCACACTGATCAATAAATGATGTCAAATCCTTAGATTGCATGTCCCACAACGGAATTACTTCGCCATCGCGAACAGGATTACCGTTCTCGTGATTAGGCCAAAATGTCTCGCCGTTGGCCATTGCCCGTCTAATGACATAGGTTCCTGCCGCCTTATGCAGATGCTGAAACCAGACTAGGCGATAACTTGCCATCGGGTAATGCTCTAGATTCACACCTTTGACGGTTGCGAGAGGGAAAGGGACATGGACAACCGTCTACACCCCTTTACCATGGGAGATGTACGCATTGAGGCTGACACCATGGGTGAGTTGGAAGTTCCTGCTGACCGCTACTATGGTTGTCAAACTGCTAGATCGTTAATCAATTTTGATATTGGTGATGACACTATGCCAACTGGTGTCATTCGTGCTTTTGGTATCCTTAAACAGGCTGCTGCTAAGGTTAATTCTGATTTAGGAGAACTCGATTCAGATGTTGCTAAACTGATAATTGCTGCATCTGAAGAAGTGATTTTAGGTGAATTAAATGACCACTTTCCATTGCGTATATGGCAAACAGGTTCCGGTACACAATCCAATATGAATTCGAATGAAGTCATTGCAAACCGTGCTATTGAGATGGCAGGTGGGGTGTTGGGTAGCAAAAGCCCCGTCCATCCAAATGACCATGTAAATCGAGCGCAATCCTCCAATGACACATTTCATACAGCAATGCACATTGCTAGTGCAGAAGCGTTTACTCACGAACTGTTGCCTAGTCTTGTAAATTTGAGAGATGCCATCGCAATAAAATCTGATGAATGGTCTGATATTGTAAAAATTGGACGTACTCACCTTATGGATGCTGTACCTTTGACTTTGGGCCAAGAAGCCAGTGGGTGGGTTTCACAATTGGATGCAAATATTAGAAGAGTGGAGTTTTCCCTTGGCGATTTACATGAATTGGCCCTCGGTGGTACTGCGGTTGGAACCGGGCTCAATACTCATCCTGAATTCGCACAAAGAGTCGCTGCAGCCATCGCTTTGAAAACTAGTTTACCATTTGTATCAGCGCCGAATAAATTTGCACAATTAGCAGCACATGATGCTGTGGTTGCCGCTAGTGGAGCCATCAATACATTAGCAGTAAGTTTGATGAAAATTGCGAATGATGTTAGGTGGTTAGGATCTGGGCCACGTTGTGGATTAGGAGAATTATCGCTACCAGCAAATGAGCCTGGCTCTTCGATTATGCCAGGAAAGGTAAATCCAACTCAATCTGAAGCTATGACGATGGTTTGTTGTCAGGTAATGGGCAATCATACTGCTATTACAATTGGAGGAAGTCAAGGAAACTTCGAGTTGAATGTATTCAAACCGATGATGATTCACAACTTATTACACAGTGTACAAATTCTATCTGATTCAATGCGAACGTTTAGAGAAAGATGTATTGAAGGAATTACTCCTAATCATGATGTTATCCAAAATCACCTTGAAAATTCTCTAATGTTAGTTACTGCTTTGAATAATCACATAGGATATGATAAGTCTGCAAAAATTGCAAAAAAAGCACATGAAGAGGGCACTACCTTGAGAGAGGCTGCGCTTAAATTAGGATATCTTTCCAATGAAGAATTTGATCAATGGGTCCGACCGTCAGATATGACTGGCCCTAATTAATTACCAACGAAAAGTAGTCGCGTTGAATATTTACGCCCTCAAGAGTCATAAGCGGAATGCACTGGCCTCCGATTACCTGTGAAAGCAGGATGGGAGAACTGGCAGGGGGGTTTCATCCGGGTGGGATAACCGCCCCCCTGCCAGCCTCCGCTGGTGGCTGCCGGGTCGTAGTCCCCTTCCTCCTCTCCGAAGATTGGATTCCAGTTCATCGACATCTTGTTTCCAAGATGCCTCCTTCCCAGCTGCCGGGTTTCTGTTCACGTCCTACCGAAGTAGTTCGATTCCAGAGTGGTTTTGATTTCACAAAGCCCGAAGGTTTTGCTTCTTCTCGACCGGTGTCAGATTTCCACAATCACACAGAAGTGCTTTTGTTTCTTTCTAACGGTAGCCGATCCGTTTTTGTTGAGCTAACCGAGGTTTGCTCTCCAATTCGGTTTCCGACAGTGGAGGTCCGTCTCTAATTCTCCCGAAGAAGTCATAGCGCGGTTACCGTCCGTGGTTGGTCCGTTTTCAGTTTTACTTCCCGAAGGTTGTTTTCCTGACTCGGTTTCCGACCGGTGGTTTCCAAGCCTAAGCTTTTCCACCAAGCCGTTCGTTGTAACAGAAGTTGTCCCGAAGAACTGTTACTGCTACACCTTCCGACGTTGCACAGTCATCGGTAATTCCACAACCGAAGTCGTGGCCCTCCCTGTACCACAATTCCCGAAGGTCTTGTAGCAATCTTTTGCCGAAGCTCCAGATTTTTCTGCGGGCGAGGGGACTTACAGAATCCGAAAACTCCGCATCTCCCTGATCGCCTCACTTGTCCTGTCTCCAGGATTTGTGACCAACACTTTGCTCAGTTTGAGCAGGCCGGTTGGCAAAGGTCCCGGAAGACTTCCGAAGAAGTCCTCCACCACTCCAGGTGGAGCAGCACTATTCATGTGGCAAGCGGAGGCAAATAAACTTTACGGTTTTTTTAGCCTATTTCCAGCGGAAATGGAGGGTTGCGAGGAAGTTTTCCACTGCATCCACTGGAACGAATCGTCAAGAAATAACATTATTCGCGTAGTGAACGAAGTCGCGCAGCTAGGGCAGACCTTCTGCCATCGGCTTTAGATGAAGTCTCATTTGAACGGCGCTCAAACAATTCTTTCTCCCAGACTAAGATTTGGCCATCTTCGAATCCAAACACAATTCTTTCGTCTTTCGAAGTTGAAACTCTAGGCCTAGTTGTTGTAGCTGAAGTGATTAGGACACCTTCAGAATCTCGAACTTCTATGAGCCCGGAAGTCTCCAACCATCTGCCGCACCAATGCTGCCCGTTAAATCCGTAAGACTGGGTTGTAATTTGCTGGCCTGAAGCTGTCCAAGTTTCCTTCCCAGTTGCAGAGCGCGCTACTAAATCTCCCGATTCCAAAGCCGAGACAAAACCTGTTTCGGAATTGAGGAGAGAATCTATGGAATCTGACTCTTTTGAAATCTGAACCCCTCCGACATTAGATACTGTGCCGTCGGCATGGCCTAAAAGCAAATCTTCACCATTTGCTACACCGCAAGTAACTGGAGATTCTGTGGCTAAATCTTGGTGGTTTTCGCCGATTAAAACCCCACACTTAGGACGCCCCAGCCCAACTATGAGGTCTTTTCCTGGATGAATGAACCAAGGTTTTTCGTCCATTCGATTAACATGAATTTGCTCTCCTGCGCTTGAAAACTTCCATATTGCGCTCTCCATAAAGTCGCCATGTTCAATATCATAAACGCTCGATGTTGCAATAATCTCTCCATCAAAAAAAGTCAGGAGATCTGCCGAACCTTCTAATGCATGGCTCCACTTTATTTCACCTTCACTAACACAAGTTAGGTGGAGTCCTGCGGTGACTATAACCAAGTCATCTTTAACCAAAATTGATTCTATTCTATCAGCACATTGAGTGGCCCAGATTATGTTACCTTCGTGGTCCCATTTTTTTAGGGCGCCATCCCAGCCTCCGGCGATTATGGATGCATCATTTCCGATGTGAAGGGCGCTTACTGGTTGACCGAGGTCGCGTATCATCCATGCGGACTGAACCAGATCCATACCGCTGCTAAAAAGAGGTGAGTGAATAGTGTGTCGGCCTCAGGACCCTAGAACTACTGTCTTGCGAGGCACGGTGAAAGTTAGTGCGAAGGCGATTATTGAGAACAGGCAAGCGCTGTAATAGTGGCCGGCTGTAAAGAAAACCAAAACACATGATGTCTGAATCATGCCGCGTGAACTTTTTTTGATTCCTATGAAGGCAAAACCTGAGGCGATTAATGCTAGCCCAACCATCGCCCAGCCAGCCATTATGTAAAGGCCTGAAGCAGACTCGTCGATAAGGGGAAACTCCATTTCCTGACTGGAATAGTCGATTGTTCTAACACAAGACCCATCTGAATAATTTCCTGTACAGTCAAGGTCTGAAAATTCTGATGTTGCAGGTAAATCGAAATCTATTGTCGTATATCCCTTTGATTCAAGTGGAGAGGGGGGGTTGAGAATCATTCGATGTCTTACTGCATCGTTTTTACCGTCATCATTTGTCCTCTGAATTTCTACCCCGAATAAACCAGGAGTTGCTTTGGAAATACTGAATCTTCCATCCGCATCTGTCTGTGTAGTTAGGGGTGGACCCCATCTTCCATCTTCGATTTTATGTTCTAGGTAAATTGTTGCATTAACAATAGGCTCACCGCCCGAAGTTACCCTTCCTTCAAATTCCGCTGAGTCGAACGGGGCCCCTTTGGCCATGCCATTAATCCATTCATGGGGGCGGACAAGCCCGGATTCCGGATTGATGAAATCAAGGCCGTTTGCGATGCCAAGGCCGCATATTACGAAAACAAAAATTCCTATCATTCGAAGAACTGGATGGCCGTCCTCGCTCTTAATTTCAAAGGCGACCCCGCTAGACTGGAAAACCGGTTCCTCTTCAGGAAGGTTTTCGACATCCGCAAGAAGTTCAGCCATAGTATGTCCACCCATCAGTCCTACTTGATAGAGATGCGTCCATCTGATTTTGCAATTAAGCGTTCGAGTTCAGCCTTACCGCACCACAATGTTAGTTCATATCCTTCCTTATTTGTTACGATTCCAAGGTCGTAAATTTGGCTAACATAAGCCTCTGCGCTACGTTCTTTATGATCACTTTCGGATACGATAAGAGTTGTCTTGGGCCCATAAAGGGAATACATGATCGATTCTCTTAACTCTTCCAAACCAAGTCCACTATGTGAAGAAATTACCATTGCTTCGGGCATACCCATAGACTTGACAACCTCCTGCGCAGCATCGATATCGCCTCCCGCATCACTCTTGGTCAGAACGACCTTCATGCTGAGGCTATCCTCATTAATCCGGTCGAGGACTTCTCGGCGAGAGGTGGATAGTTTTCTTTGTAACTCCGATATTTCATCACTACTATCGGCTAGTAATAACAGTAAATCGCATTGAAGTGATTCGTCAAGAGTTGCATGGAAGGCGTCTAGTAAGTCCGATGGTAATTCATCGATAAATCCGATTGTATCAGCTAAAAGAATTCTTGGACTAAGAGCCATTCTACCAACTGTTGTTTCCAATGTTGAGAATAGTTTGTCTTCAACTAAGACTTGTTTACCCGAAAGGGCGTGGAATAACGACGACTTGCCCGCGTTTGTATAGCCTGCTAAACCGACTGTACTCGCTCCTCCGCGTGACCTTTGCCTTCTGCGCTCCTTGCGGGCTAGGGCGTGCTTCTCTTGCTTCTTACGAAGCTGAGTTAATTCCTTTGAGACAGTAGTCAATACACCCTGAATTGCCTGTTTACCGCCTGCACCAAATCCTGCTCTTTCGCCAGTAGTCTGCCGGTTTACTAATTCCCTTAGGACAGTCCTATCCGCTTGAAGTTGGGCGATTCTAACCTGGGTGTTCGCTTCTACACTTCCTGCATGTGAAATGAAAAGAGAGAGGAGCAAGCGAACTCTATCCCATACTTCAACTTGAACTGCGGAATGGATATTCACCAGTTGTCGCGGTGAAGCGTTGGAATGCACTATCACTAGATCTACGCCGTGCCAGGGGTGTCCTTCTACCGCGCTAGAAATCTCATCTGCAACATCCTGTAGACGTCCTTTTCCAAAGAAAGTCCTCGGGTCGTCGTTTCCTTTTTGAAATTCAACATCAGCAATTTCGATACCCATGGTCTCGGCTAAAGCGATTAATTCCCTCGGCTCCCCCTCACGGTGCAAAAGAATTGCACGGCGGCCTTCGTGGTTTGTTCTAGCCTCTCCAAGTGCAACTCCGCCGGTACCAGCAAGAACTTGAATTGGCTCATCCATAGCGCGGTGAAGGGTTTTGGTTGAAAGAGTCATTCCACAGTAGTAACTCTATTGTGGGGGCTACGTTTAGTCACTAACATGGCCGAGAGTTATTCCACCACCCTAGAATGGAATGGTTCAACTGAGGTTGGTAAGCGCTTGAAGGAAATAGAACTCAAAGATGCTGATTGCGAACTTATCGTAGAAGGAAATAAGTCTACTTTGACAATAAATGTCGAAGCCGACAGTTTAGATTTACTGAGAGAAAAGGTGGACTTAGTTTTGGCTTTACTTTCGGATCACGATTCGTGAAGATCTAGAATGACCGGAGCATGGTCACTGACTTCAATCCCGCCTTGCCTATCGATTTCTACTGATTTCATACGCTTCTGGGCGGCTTTATTTCCCAGAAGGTAGTCGATACGCCATCCTCTGTCCTTCGCTCTTGCCTGCCCGCGATTTGACCACCACGAGAATATCTTCTCATCAGCACCCACGTGCTCTCGGAATAAATCATGCCAGCCTTCATCTAACAAATCACTGAACCATTCTCTTTCATGTGGGAGAAATCCGCTGGATTTTGCGTTTCCTTTAGGATTCCAAATATCGTTTTCTGTATGAGCAATATTTAGATCGCCCGCAACTATTACAACTTCATCAGAATCGAGAAGTGGACGGATGAAATCTCTCCATTGACTCATCCAGTTTTCTTTGTATTTTTGCCTCTCTTCTTTAGAAGAGCCGCTGGGAAGGTAGGTGTTAACCAAAGTCACGTTTCCGTGTTTTGTAACTAGAACTCTTCCCTCGGAATCATTAGGGTCAATTGAGCCTTCCATGCCTCTTCCAAGGTCAATCATTTCGCCATTAGAAATTGTCGCAACGCCCGAGTAGCCCTTTTTTTCGGCTGGATGAAGAATCATCTCAAACCCTTCAGGCACTGTCCAATCTTTAGGCAGTTGCTCTTCAAGACAGCGTACTTCCTGTAACATCCAAACGTCAGCATTGATTTTCTCAATGAATCTATCCAGCCCTTTGCGAATCGCAGCACGAATTCCGTTTACATTCCAGGTGACGATTCGCATGAATGATTGTCTGTCTAGGCGGTCTTTCAAATGACCCCATCAGAAAGGTGGCCTCTTGAATCGGTGAGAGTGATTGTGTTGTTCGAGCGCATGGTCACGATATGGGAGCGCCAGCCCGATACTCTTTCATCGAGTAATTCCTCTATAGCAGCCACCCCACCTGTAAGTGCAATGCAAGAAAAATGAGACATGCCTCGCGCTTTGAGAGGGTGTATTGCTGCTAAATTTATCAACGCTATGTCGTCTTTCACTAAACCATGCAACCCTTTGAGGGGCTGGTTATCAAGGACCACATCTAATGTTGATACTTTGACTGGCTTCCCTACGGGGCTGCCGTCGCACATTCTGACGACATCCGCTTCAATTTTCAGACCCTTCGAAGTCACTACGCCTTTGTCGGATATTTCCTCCACTTTAATTCCAGTTTGGATTGGAACCCCAACCTCTTCTAAAGTGGATGCTAGTCTGCCAACCAAGCCAGCCCATCCTTCCCCTACAACGCATAAGCGCCCTTTCATCAGAGCCTTGCGTCTTTCTGGAATATCTTGGCCCCAGCCCGACACTAAACGAATTGCCTTTTCTCTAATCGGATCGTTTCCTAATTTGAGAGCTAACATTTGTTTGGGATTGTCCAAGGGCTGTAACATTCCGTGCCCTACAATCATTACTTTGTTGGGCCGTAAAGGGCGAAGTGATGGTTTGACACGGCTCACTTTTTTGATCATTGTATGAAGTTCGCCGCCCTTTAGCAGTAGGTGTGGGCCGTGTTCTAAGTGATGTCCATGTGACTCTTCACTAGTACCCCTGCCCCCTATCTTCTTTCTCTTTTCAAGGATAAAAACCTGATTTTTAGCTAGATGTTCTCTAGCCGCAGTAACCAGCCCGTGGATACCTGCCCCAACCACGAGAACCCTCTTCATGCCCCCCTCCAACAAGTGCATAACCATGAAGTCCTCGTACCCTTAGCGCCTAACATGGGCGAGAAAGTACGACCCCCTCATGATAGGGGCGCGGTTTTATGGGACCCTTCCACTGGCGCTAGTAGAATGCTTATTTCGAGTATAGATCGGTGGACAAGTGCACTACTTGCCGATGATGGTGTCGAAATGCCATTTATGGGTGGAGATGATTCCATCGATGCTACAATAGTCGCTAAAGGGGACGGTATTCTAGTCGGTTGTGCAGCAGTGGACCATATGCTTCAAATTTGGGCGGGTGGTTTACAGATTTCATGGTCGCACGGCGAAGGCAGAAGTATCTCTTCAGGAGATGAAATTGCTACGATTAGTGGTGATAAAGAGGCTGTTCTGACAATGGAAAGAACGATTCTTAACCTGCTAGGCCAACTTTCAGGAATTGCAACAGAGGCTAAGCGCTGGTCATCGAAAGCGCCTGGGCAAATCGCCTGTACTAGGAAGACTATTTGGGGCATGTTAGACAAGTGGGCTGTTCACATGGGCGGTGGCTTAACTCACCGGCTTTCAAAGCGAGACGCTCGCATGATTAAGGAGAATGACCTTGCAGTCATGTATCCCGATATCGAAGGAAACGGCGCTCGTATATCGCGATACATAGCAGATGTTGGTGCCACGGATTGTGGGGCATTCCTTGAAATCGAAGTTCGTGAAGAGAAGGAAGCGATTATGGCAGCGTTTGCTTGGTCGGAAAAAAGAATGGTTGACGGTTGTGATCGACTAGTCATAATGCTAGATAACTTTGGCCCAGAACGTTGTAAGTCAGTTGCTGACGAACTTATTGAAATGGGATTAAGAGAACATGTAGTTCTAGAAGCCAGCGGAGGAATAATGCTGGCTGATTTAGAAGATTGGAGAGAATGTGGTCTTGACGTTCTTTCGACTAGTACTATCAATCGAGGCACTAAACCGCTAGACTTGTCAATGCTAGTGAAATCTAATTGAGGGATAATATGGATGAAGAAGTTGCAGACCCTAGCCACCCGCGATACCAATCGCTATTGATGAGGAAACGAGTTTCTGAAGCTGGCCTCAAGGGCATGTTGGCAGATTCTGCCATGATTGCTCACGGAAGAGGTGAAGCCTTTGATTACTTACTCGGAGAACAAACAATTCCCTCGGCAATGGACGCAACCAGAGAAGTCGCCGCTAGATTAGTTAATGCCAATAGGCCAGTATTATCCCTGAATGGTAATGCTATCGCTCTAGCAGGAAGTGAATTTCTAACCATTGCGAGCCAACTTGGCTGCCCTATTGAAATCAATATTTTCTATCGTACCCCTCAGCGGATGGGTGCACTAATCGCTCATCTGAAATTGCTAAATCTGAACTTAGGGTTAGATGTCGAAATACTGGGTGGCGTGCCTGATGCTCGAATTCCAGGATTAGAAGGTCCAAGAGCCGCTTGTCAGCAAGAAGGAATTCTTGAGGCGGATGCTATTCTTGTACCTCTAGAAGACGGAGATAGGTGTGAAGCATTGGTTGCTATGGGTAAAGACGTCTTGGTTATTGATTTGAATCCGTTGTCCAGGTCTGCTAGAAAGGGAACTGTGGCCGTTGTTGACGAGGTTTCGCGTGTTGCGAAGAATCTGATTCAATTGATCCCGCAAAAACCTCAAGTTACCGACTGGAAAAGTTCTGATGGTTTACAGGCTGCTCTTGACCACATCATTGAAACAATGTCAAATGAATTCGATACCAAGAATTGAATTCTACGAGATGTTAATGTCACAATTCGCGAAGTTTCTCTGATAACCTATTGGCTATCGATTCGCCAACTGAACTACATGATGCAGTTCCGCCTAAATCGTATGTTAGGGACTTTCCGTTACGAAGGTGATCCGCTACACTTTCATCGATTAGTTTAGCGATGTGAGTAAGTTCTTCTTCGCCTTTCTCACGACCAAGCCAGTCTAACATCATCTGAATTGAATTTATGCTTGCAATAGGATTCACTTTGTTCTGGCCTGCGTGCTTCGGAGCACTGCCATGAACTGGTTCAAAGAATGCATGTTTATCTCCTATATTTCCAGAGGCAGCCATTCCCATTCCTCCTTGAAGAACTGCTCCTAAATCGGTTGCAATATCTCCAAACATATTCGAAGATACAACTACGTCATAGTATTCTGGAGTACGAGTTAGCCATTGCATGAACGCATCGATGTAGCCATGATCTGTTTCGATGCTAGGGTAAGATGTCGCAACATTATCAAAAACGCGACGGAATAATTGGCAGCCGCGAGTGACATTGCTCTTATCTATGCAAGATACTCTCTTTACGCCATCGACAGGTGCGCCATTGCGTGTTTGGGCTATCTCAAAGCCCATCTTGACCAATCTCTCAGTTCCGGCAGCTGAAATCGGACGTGGGTCGTAAGCAACCTCTCCTTCTAAACCTGGGAAGGTCATTTCTGGAGGAATGTATTCTTCGCGACCTAATGCTCTGTCGGCGCTTCTTCTCAATAATGAGTGGTATAGCCCCTCGGTATTTTCTCTAAGAATAGTCATGTTTACCAGTCCTGGCTCCCAAATTTGTGTAAATCGGCCGTGAACCTTGTGAGGTACGCCATCATACAGTTTGATTGGCCTTACATTAGCATACAAGTCTAGTCCAGAACGCATTCCTAAAATTACGGAACCACCGGCAAGATCGCCATTTGGCAACCTAGCCCCTGGATGTCCGATTGCACCTAAGTAAATTGCATCAGCATCATCACGGCAGAAATCAAAAGACCCCTCAGCCCATTCTTCGCCGGTTTCTAAATAGTGTTGACCGCCACATGGAATCACAACTTGTTCGAAGCCGTGATTGGTATGAGCTTGTACTGTGTCGAGTATCCGCATAGCCTCTATCGCTACTTCTCGGCCTGTTCCGTCACCAGGTAAGATTGCGATACGGTTGTCGCTCATATCCCATGGCATAAGTTGCCCCTACATGAACGCGCTCCCATGTTAACTTCGGCTCAGATAGGGGGTTGATGACCATTGGAAGTTGGCCCAGGGGCATACTTACGCGCAGTAGGCCACTACTCCAATCGAAGCGTACCTCATGGGCCATAGTGTACCTTTATGGAGTGCCACAACACCCATTACTAGCATGGCTGAAGACTCTCGAGATAAGTCCGAGAGGAAATTACGAGTTGACCAATTGCCACTTGCCGTAAAACGCCTCTCTGATATCATGGTAGGCATAGACTCTAACTTTGATATTGAAGATTGGCTTATCAAAAAAGCAAATGAAGATATGTTGTTAATTGAAATGGATATTAACAGAGAAAGGATGCAAGTTGAGCAGCGTTTGCATCGATTAGAATCATTGGCTAAGAGAATGGCTCCTGAAGACATGAGGGAGATCCCCGAGGGTCAAACTAACTTATTCGATTGTTTTGACATTCCTTTGCCGTTGAGGCATATTGCTAATCGAATTGAAGAGATAGTTGATGAAGAACCGCATCCGGCTGGAACCTTCATCAATCTACTACCGGACAACCAATGCGATGACCCTTTGTTAGCAGTAACTGCACAAATGATGTTGATAATCGCACAAGAAAGAGTAGGTAATGGGGCAAGGTGGGCAGAATTGGATGAGTTGTTTTCTCCACTACTGAAGAATGGGATTGCACCCGAAGAGTGTGATGAAGCGTTAGATCATCTACTAATGACCGGCCAGCTTCATGAAGTTGATGATAACTGCTTTGTTCCTGAAGAATAGTGGGACCCCACGGACTCCCTGCTACTTGTCAATATAGTATGTTGACTAAATAATAGACATGGGAATAGGAAGAGCGGCGGTAACAGGGATTGCTGCATGGGCACTAATGATGATAATACATACACCACACCATATTGCAATAGGTGGAGGAATATTTAGCGCATTCATTGCAGAATCTATCATGCAAGCGAATACAAGAAACCACCTAAAGCACAAGGCCTCGAATCTGCAAACAGAGCTGAATATCGCTATCGGACAAATTTGTGATATGAAGAGAGCGCTAGATCTAACCACAACAGAACTTCGTACTGCTCTAGAGGAGCTACATCGAAGAGATGCCATTGGAAGTCCAGCGGCTAGAGAACTACTATCAAGGCAAGAAGATGCTATGAAAGCCCAAAAGGTGGCCCTTGACCGTTCAACAGACAGATCTTTTGAGACCCTCGAATCTCTTGAAAGGATGATTATTTCCCAAGGCGAGCAAACTACACGTGTACAGGAGGTCCTTTCTGTAGTGCTAGAGAAACTGGCCCTTGAGCCTAGGCAGAGCATCAATATGCGTGATTCTGTACTCACTCAAGAGAATCATTCAACACCTGCTATGTCCGACGACATCATAGCCCTAATGGGTTGAAGTGGTCATATGAGTGGTTCATCCAGAGAATTAGCGCGCTTTGAGTTGCGCTCTAAAGTAGCATCTTCTCTGTTAGTTTTCAGTATAACATGTATTACCTTCTCAATAATATTAAGTTTAGTAATCAAAGATCCGCTAACGCTAGGCTTACACCTATATTTGTTCGTAGTTGGCATATTATTAGGGTTCTCTAGTCTGATAATCCATGAAGATGAAATGTATTTTGCATCCCAATTTGATATGACGCACCTTCTGGACATCGACGATAAAGATTTGAGGTTTCAAGCATATTTACAACATCTATCGGAATGGATTGCCCCCGGTATTGAAGAAATAAATCCAATACGAACTAGAGGGGGGGATCCCAACGGTCCAGATTGGGGCAAAACCGATTTCAAACTTGGTCACGACCCTACGCGTAGAGACGCGGTTTCTGAAGACGAAAAGTATGAAGGAATGGAGGGTGAACTTACTTCTGGAGAACAGATGGTTGCCAAGGCAAATGAAGAATATTCACAACTAGCACAAAAGAGGTGGGAGCACGCAGAGTCCAACGATCCAGATCTTGTTGAATACGGAGTAGAACGCCTTGGAGATTTGGTCAATACTGATTACTTCGACAAAAATGCTGAAGACGGGGCGTTTTCGAAAGTAGCAAATCCAGACGAAGAATCCCGGTGATTCAATAAGAAGATGTTACGAGGATAGGTCGATGAAGGCAATTATAGTGGCTGGTGGCCACGGTAGCAGATTGCTTCCGTTAACCAAGCATACCCACAAAACACTGCTTCCGCTCTGCGGTAAACCAATTATTGATTATGTTATTTCAACAATAAGAAGCGCTGGAATTAATGAGATCACAATTATTGGAAACCGTTTCATTGAAAAAATTAGATCCCATGTTGGGGAAGAGGTTGACTACGTTTTAGAAGAAGAGCCAAGAGGTGTTGCTGCGGCTTTACAACTGGCTAGAAAAGGAAATGAAAATTGCCCATTATTGATTTGGTTTTCAGATAATATCACAAATTTAAATTTAAGAAAAGAAGTTGAACGTTTCTCAGATGGTGCATTATTGCTAACTAGAGAGGTTGAAAATCCAGAATCTTTTGGTATCGCAATAGTTGAAAATGGCAACATCATAGATGTAATTGAAAAACCAACTTCAGCCCCTAGTAATCTTGCAATAGGCGGGATATACATGTTCGATGATTCGTTTTGGGAACGTCTGGATAGCACGCAAAACTCACCAGAGTTCTCTATTTCCGACATCACCAAGCAATTCATTTCAGAGGGTTTGGCTAGGACGATATCTGTGGGAGAAAACACATGGATTGATTGCGGAACACATGAAAGCCTTCGGCGTGCAGGACAGATGGTAGAGCAGGGTTTGTTTGTAATGAGGAGTGGGCCTGAATGAGGATTGGAATAATTGGTACAGGCATGGTTGGTAGCACCATTGAGCATTGCTTTAGTGAAGCTCACGAACTATTCATCCACGATCCGGCCAGAAATACAGAATTGTCTGATGTGACTGCAAATTGCGACATGGCATACATAGCAGTACCAACTCCAGCCAATGATGATGGCTCTTGCGATACTAGTATTGTTGAAGAGATATTAGCGGAATTACCTGATGATTTTATTGCAGTAATCAAGAGTACAATAATTCCAGGAACTACGGGTAGATTGCAAGAAATGTTTCCTAACATAAAATTAGCATATTCTCCCGAGTTTTTGGTTGAAAGACAGCGTTTAGAAGATTTTGGAAACCAAAAAATTCTCGTTGTCGGAACGGAACATAAGGAAATCGCAGAATTAGTTTTCGAACAACATAAAAAAGCAGGAGTTATGATTGGGGACCAGACGTTTCATGTAAGTAGTACTGAAGCTGAACTGGTGAAATACACGAAAAATAATTATTATGCAATGAAAGTAATTTTTGCAAATCAAATGTATGATATTTGTCAGGCCATGGATGTTGAATGGTCCGTCATAAGAGACATCATAACAGCACCGCAAGATCAACCCATTGGAGATTCACATCTTGAACCATTGATGGGACTGAATCGTGGTTTTGGCGGGAAATGTTTGCCTAAGGATACCTTGGCTATGAGAGAACTTGCTCGTAATCTCGGAGTGGATTATGATCTACTAGATGCATTGCAAAGCGATAATGCTGCATTGCGAAATATTCTGACTGGGAAAAATTCTGATGTAATAACGGAGGACGATTGATGCTGCCAGAACACGGAACTTTCCGCCGTTATTTGGTTACTGCTGGAGGAAATATGATAGTTTTCTATATTCTTTGGGAAGCTTGCTATTGGCTACTTCCCGATGATAGTTATTGGCCAACAGTGTCTTGGGCTGCAGCCTGGATTCTAGGTTCGTTTGTAGCGCATTGGACGCATCGTATTTGGACGTTTGATTCCGATAGAGACCCGAGATGGACAGTTCCGGCTTCTATGGCTGTATACTCCGTAGGCCTAGTAGGTTCGACCGCCTGCTACTACATTGGTACCGAGCCAATGGGCCTGGATGTGAGAATTGTCTGGTTAGTAAATTCCAGCCTTTGGGGAATTCTAAATTATATCGGGCAGCGAGAAATAGCCTTCAAACAAGTCAGTACTTCTCCCCTTTCATAAATCTAGTAAAGCGCTTGAAAAGACTTACTGTTGGGCGTTTACTAAGTCCTAGTCGCCAATCTAACTCACCTGCCTTATCATAGCGCAGCAAATCATCAAACCCGCCAATCCATTGATTTTTAATGAAGATTTGTGGAATCTTTTTTGCCCCCATGGTTCTTCTTGAAAATTCAATATCGGTTTTCTTGGATTTTCCTAGTTTCAACTCTGTATAATCTACGCCTTTCCTATCAAGAAGATGCTTAGCACTTACACAGGCAGAACAGCCCTTGTTCGTGTAAACCTCAACATCGGCCATATGTTATCCTCTAATAGGTTGCATTTGAATGGCTTGATTCTTGCGAGGATTGAAATCATGCGACGTATACGCCATCATCATGCTGCCCGACACCGTGCATAAGTTACCACAATCAGAAAGATTCGCTTATGCTAAATTATTGGCTCACATGACTCGAATAGATAATGAATTGACGGTTGAAGAAATGTCGATGTTCGAACAACGTCTGGGAACTGCTTTGTTATCTCCTAGGCAGCGTGATTTAATCAGGTCGGCCCTCAAAAACCCCCCTTCACTAGAAGAGTGCTTAGATGATCTTGGTGAAGAGGCTGGTAGACTTGCGCTTCGCGATGCTGTACTAATGGCTGCATCGGATGGAACCGTAGATGAAGATGAAAAAGAGGCTTTAGAGACTATTGCTGAACACCTAGATTTACACCCTGAGGCTGTAGACAAACTATTGGCATGGACCAGAGATGGTTATGCTTGGATGCAGGCTGGATACGACCTCCTCAATGACCTTTCTAGGTGATTTTACTGCTTCCAGATGCTGCTTTGTCTCTTGCTGAAGAGCAACGGCGCAAAATTGCATGCATTCTGGTTATGGTTGCCGCTGCAGATGGTGCATTGGTCAGAGAGGAAATTTCTGCAATCGAATCTGCAATGGGCGCCATGATGTTACACCCTGAAAGTAGAGAAGAGGTTCGCCAACTTCTAACTCAGCCTCCTGAATTAAGTTCGATATTAGATGGAATGGAGACTTCTGCTGTCAGAATCGCTCTACGTGATTCTGCCCTATTGGCATCGGTAGATGGAGACTATGATGAATCTGAACTTTGGGCACTTCGAAGAGTTTCTGAAGCCGGAGGTTTGTCAGAGAATGAATTATCTTCTATTCTGGATTGGGTTTCCGAATCATGGAAATTAGGTGCCAAAGGCCGTTCGATAATTGCCTTACCAATGCCCGGCGATGAAGCAATGCTTTGAATCGTGTGCACAATTTTATTCTCGATTAGTAGAGTGTTAACAAAACTATAGCTTGGTTTAGTACTATAATTGAATAGTTGAATCAAAGGGTTATAGTTGCGATTAGTAATTGTCGGATACGGGTTTGTAGTTTCCGGAATCATGAAAAAACACGTTTTCCCCCCCATGCTTTATTATCAGTACCGCCCTCGAAGCAATCAGCGCAATTCGCTAATCCGAATATTTGTGAGGCATCAGTATGGGAATTCATCCAAAAATCGGAATCACCGGCCTTCCAAGGTCTGGCAAATCCGCAGTTCTAGCAAAGGTCCTTGAGATGCTCGAGGATGAACGTCGGCGAGAAATTAATGCCAGGGGTGGCGATGGTGAAAATACTGACATCATTGGTGGAATGCGAACTGAGCCTTTGCTAGAAGGTTCAGAGCGTGTTGGTTACAAAGTAATCAATATCACTACAGGAGAAGAAGCAGTAATGGCCCACAAAAACATCGATAGTAGGCTCAGAGTGCTCGGTTATGGAATCGATACTGAAGCCCTTAACAGCGTGGCCATACCCGCAATAGAGCATGCTAGAGATTACTCTGAAGTTATTGTTATAGATGAAATCGGAAAGTTTGCGGTTGAATCAGAAGGCTTTGTGGCTGTTGTCAGATCTGCATTAGAGAAAGATAAACCAACTCTGCTAGCATTACACAAAAAGAGCCGTCATCCATTACTCCAAGACATTAGAAGAAGAGACGATGCTCGTATACTGGAAGTTACTCCAGTAAACCGTGCATTGCTACCTTACAAAATTCACAAATTAATGCGTGAAACTTACTGATTTAGGCGTGGGGTTCTTGCCCTATCATTTGTTGGGACCATTATGACCCCCGCTGCAAGTGCGCATAGACTACTGCTCGGAACGGGACTTGGTCTACTACTCGCGAGCGGATTGGGATTAATTTCCGGCGTACTTTCAATCAAAACCCCAAGTGTAGGTTTTTTAATTCCGGTTTTAGGATTTATTTTGTTGTTACTCGCAGGCCCAACTCGTAGGGGCGAAGGGCCACTCAGCCATCTTTTCCCTAACGAAAATAAAGATGACATGGCGGGCCGGATAGAATCAGAATTAACGCAAACCAAAAGTGATGCTGAAGTTGGAAATGCTTGGGCTAAACTTGAGCATACTATGCTTTCCAAAGAGTTGGAGGAAGAGTGATGAGATATAATCTCCCTCCAGATGAAGGTAAGAAAAAGAAGCAATTGTACTGGAATGTATGTGTCGTTCTAGGAATCATTTCTATTATTGCGTTCACAGTTGGCAATGTCGGAGATGAAGCGGCTGGAGGTGAATATGTCATGGGCTTTGAAGACGAGAGTGTGTATATGTGCGCTGATGGCGAGCAAATCTTTGATCCTGAAGAAACTCTCGAGAATAACGGTGAAGAAGACTGCAGAGACGGTTCAGATGAAAGAGAAAATGGCTCCCCCCTAGCTGAGATCTGCGGAGGAATCATGTGCCTTTGTTCGCTAATATATGCCATAAGTGCGCTGAGTACAAAAAATGACACTCAGAGAGTCGTTGTTGTTCAACAGCAGCCCCAGTATGTTCCTGTTGTTCAACAGGTCATCCAACAACCTAGACCTACGACTAAGCCTAATCCTCCTGCAACTCCTATCAAAAACAAATCGATGTGGGCAGCGGAGGCCAGAAACCTCGAACTTGCAAGGAACTGGGAAGCGGCGGCAGATGCTTATCAGAAAGCTGGCATGTATGCCGAAGCAGGTCGTATCCGTAAGGAGCACCTTGAGCAGAATCAACCAGTCGTACAGATTGGCCAAGTTGGGAATACAGTCCTAAATGACTCAGTGATGATTGCAGAAAGTACACAGAAGAAATGTGTAAATTGTGGCAATGTGGCAGAAGCATCGTGGAAAATTTGCCCCCATTGTTCAAGTCAATTATGAGAAAGGTTTGATTCCTTTAACCACCTGCAATGTATCAGAGGGAGTGTCATGAGCGAGATCCCAGAAGGCCTGTACTACACCAAAGAGCACGAATGGATGAAGGTTGAAGGCGATGAGGTAGTCATCGGAATTACCGATCACGCCCAAGATGCACTGACAGATATCGTGTATATCGAATTACCAGATGCGGGTATGGCCTGTGGCGAAATGGATGAATTTGCAATTGTTGAATCAGTTAAATCCGCGTCTCCTATATTTGCACCCTTAGCAGGTGAAGTTACAGCAGTAAACGAAGCCCTAGATGATACTCCTGAACTAATGAACCAAGACCCGTATGGAGAAGGTTGGATTGTTCGAATGAAGTTGAGCGACCCATCGTCTGTATCCGGATTAATGTCGGCTGCCGAATACAAGGCTGAACTCGGCGAGTGAAAATAGAATGCTCCACATCTACGTTGATGGTTCTTGTATTGGAAACCAGAATGTAGACAGCGAAACCCCTGCTGGTTGGGGTGTTGTAATCATAATCGGTTCGAATGACTTAGGCCGTGGAAACGGGGAAATTCTGCACGAATTTCACGGGAGAGTAGTAACAGATCCTGAAGACTCCGATTATATCGGGGCTGAAGTAGGCTCCAATAATACTGCTGAATTAACCGCTATGGCTGAGGCGTTGCGTTGGTCACTAACAGAGGGCGGGGAGTCTGAAATAATTATCAAAACCGACTCTCAATATGCAGGAAACCAAGCAACTGGTAATTGGAAAGCAAAAGCGAATAAGAGATTAGTTGCTCATGTGCAATCTCTTTGGCAAGAGGTTTCATCGTTCAGGAAATTAACGTGGGAGCACGTGAAAGCGCATAGCGGCCATAGATGGAATGAGCGAGCAGACCATCTTGCGATAAGGGCTGCAAATGACGATACCCCACTTTCACTTTCTTTTTGGAAACCTGGTCAGCGCTGAAGTCTTTCGGATAGCCATCTTCTGATTTCATCACTCATATCTTCACGGCGTAATGCATAATCAATTTGACTCTTTAGCCAAGGAAGTGGCGCTCCTGAATCATACCATTGGAAGCCACTGAGTTCCACCCCGACCAAACCCTCGTTTTCCATCCAATGCTTTTGGATTGCAATTGATTGTAGTTCGCCGTACTCTTCAAAACTATATTTCGATAGTAGCATTGAGGTCTCTGCTGTGAATATGTATCGGCCGCAAAGAACTAGATTGGATGGTGCATTTTCTTTTTCGGGTTTCTCTATTATTGCTTGTACTAAGTGCCCATCCATTGAAACTACACCGTAATTTTCAGGGTCTGTTACTGCCGCTAGGCCAACGCATGGAAGCCCTGTTCGCAAATGCGCCTCTACTAGTATCTTCGAAGCGGTAGATGGGGCATAGTTCGAACTCGAAGTAAATGAATCAAGAAGAATATTGTCTCCCAGTAATACCATGAATGGGCCTTTAATTACATGTAGAGCGCAACTTAAGGCATCGCCAAAGCCTTTAGCAATTTTTTGAATGTGGATGAAGACCTCTACGTCGGAAAAAGGCGAAAGTATCTTTGAATCGATATCGGGACGTTTGTGTTCTAGCCATGAGTTGTCTTTTAGCAATCCACTTAAATCCTTACTTGGGGAAGAGATGATGTGAATCCTTTTCGCCCCAGCCTCTACTGCTTCTCTTGCTAAATGTGAAAGAGCTGGAATGTCGACAAGAGGAAGTGCTTCTTTGGGAATTGCTGCACTTGCAGGTAGCATTCTAGAGCCGATTCCGCCCGCAACTAAAACTGCGTCCTCAACCGCTGCCATGCACCCCTCACGCCCCCATTGCTTTCAAGCGTCGCGCCCCGTAGCGCCTCTATGGGCGCAAAGGCAGAGTGGCGACTCTTTGCCGGGACAGGGTTAGTCTTGGTAGGTATTACCTTCACTGATTTGTCTCCTGCTGGGCCTTGGGATGACTCTACGTTTACGTCAGGAACAATTGGGCTAGCAGGAATATTGCTTCTTTACCTGGCATGGTTCAGAGTTACATTTGAAATCAAAGGAGTTGTTCCAACCATGGACTTATGGAAAGATCCTGGGCGTTCATCTACTATTGTAGTGATTACTGGTTTAGTTATCCTTGGAATTGCATATGCCGTGGGACGAATCGAATTCTTTCCAGAACCCGGCGGCTTGGTTCTTTCATTGATTGGATTACTAGTTACGACTAATGGAGTCTATGTTTGGCTCTCATCCACTGGACCTTTATCGAGTGAAGAAGAGTGATTACTCCTCTTCTTTATAATCCGGTGAACGCATCATTACTAGCAAATAAACTAGTAGAATCAATATGGCAATAGCTAAGATAACATTTGTCGCGCTTACATCTTCATTTGAATCTTGAGCAGCAGTTCCCGATTCATTAACAGATTCATTCGCTTGATCGTTTGCAAACTCCTGACCGTCTTCAAAGCCTTCATCGTAGGAGTCTTGAACAGCATCATTATCTCCTACTTCCTCGACAAAATTCCAAGTTAAAGAAAATCCAATTTCATATTCTCCATCAATAATTGTTCCAAGACACATTTCGGCTGATTGGTTGGCACTGAATGATAGTATCCAATCGGATTGGGATGCAACTGTGCTTTCTGAAGCACCCGGTGGATTACAGGAAATGTTGTCAACTGCCCTAGATGTTGAAATCATTATTGTGTCTCCCTCGTGAAGCGTTCCTAAAAAGATTGAAGCGCCATCTGTCAAGTTACTACCTGCTTCAGTTGTTGATTGTACTCTTGCTAATATTTCATCGGCTGAATCCTCGTCTATTACTTCCGTTTCTCGGACCGGATTTATCATTGAATTAGCACCAGGAGTCAGAGTGTCTTCGTGCCACGAAATTTCACTAGAACCCCATCTCCCATCAAATGTTATTGCATACCATGCTTCGTCTACTGAATTGATTGGGGTGTGTGTGAACTGCTCGTTTGAGGCATTCATTGAAGCCAACTCTTCGGTGTTTTCCAATGATTCAATTGACCCTGTGGTGGAGCGCCATACTCTTGCTATTGCATCAACATCATCCGTTCCGTCTACCCAACTCAAGGTGATTGAGCCGTCAACATTTCTATCTATAGCCAAATTAGTAATTGTAGGTGCTGAAGTTGTACTTTCAACAACAGGGCCAGCAACTGGAGAGGAATCGGTTAATGTCGTGATTTCGTTTCCTTCTAAGTCGATAAGGGAAATCGCATACCATGATTGCTGATGTTCATTAATCGGTATTTGTAGATCAAAATAGGTCGTGCTGGAATCAACTGTTGCCAGCAACTGATTAGAATCCAGCGCCAATAGTTCTACTTCCGAGCGATATATGTTTATCGATAAATCATCACCCGATACCCCTTCCCCCCAATCAATAGTTGTAATATCTGTATCTGGGTTGAAACTGGCTTGCAATTCACCTAAAAATATCGGTGCTTTGTTATCTTCTTTTACCGATTCAACAAGTGTATTATTTCCTAGGAATCTGGTATCTTCTGATGTCTCATATAGCAAAGTTACAGAATAGTAAATCTCTCTTTCGACTAGATCTCCGGAGTAATTTATTTCATAACTTGTAGTCCCGGCTGGAATACTGCTACTAACAATTGTTTTGGCCATCGAATTCCAGTTCTCTCTTGTAGCTGGGGAATCATGGCTGTAAATCATAATAGAATGATTCATAGGAGTTTCAGGCGGATAATCCCAAGATAATGTGGTCAAATCATCCCCATATATTCCAGTCAAGTTTTCTACTGCTAATATTAGTGATATCTCTTCCAAGACAGCGTTGCTCACAACATAAGAATTATGGAAATTTAGATAATATTCAAAAGCGCTATTAGCGAAAGGTGAAGCGTAGTGTTCAATTTCAAATGTTGCACCTGAACATTCGGCATTAGAAGTCGACGGTGTACAGAATTGTATTTCTGAAGTAATTGCTTCGATGTATGATGGCCAATCTCCCTCTGCGTGCCTATTAATCGAAAATGTTGCAGATTTCAGTTCATCTAGCAATGTTGCGTTATCGGTTACTGGCATGCTAACAGTAAGTGTAGTCATTTCTGTAGAGTTATCAAACGATGCGGAAATTGTTATTCCTGAGTTTTCATCTAAACCGTCTGCTGTGACCGGGTTTGAGAAAGGAACAATCGCAAAAAGAAGGATTGTGGTAAACAATAGAGCGCTGCGCATGACTGATGAATATAGGCCGCGTTGATGAGTGTTGCGTCAATCCAAGAAGCCCATGTCGTCTAGTGTGTCTAAAGCGGAACTTAGGTCTGGTAACTCGCTTTCAGTCATATCAGAAACATGTACGTGTTCAGGTTCAGGAGTTGTGGGGTGCTCCCCCTTTCCATTCAACCAATTTTGCCATTGTAATGTCCTCTCTTCGTCTCTAATTTTCATCGGAGCCCAAAGTCCGCTGATGTCTAAATGTTGCAATGAGCTTATTGTAACTGCAAATCGATCAGCGTCAACTTCATCCATTCGCATAAGTAATTCTCTAAGACGAGTGAGTACAGTTTCATCGCCATCAGCCCAAAGCTTTGGAATAATCCCTCTTTCATCTGCAGAATATTCCTCTAAATAATCTCTAATTGAATAGACCAGATTTCTACGAACTATTTGCGAATGATGCCCGCACAGTTCATTGATTTTATCTGCCCACATATCTTTGTCTAAGAATTTTAAATCTCCAATTGTTGCACTGGCGGCTGCTAGAACACTTTCGTCTTCGTCCTCAAGCATACTGTTTAGCAAAGGGATTGCATCGGTAGTTATTCTTCTAAACAATCTTGTCAGAATGTCCGCCATAGCTCGCCTAATCAGTAATTCTTCTCTTGAATTTAGAATTCTAACGCATTCTAATCCGGCGTCTTTGTCTCCCTCAATCAATTTTGCTAGGCACACTACAACTCTGCTTGATACCTCAAGCGAAGGGTCGCTAGCTCTTCGAATTAGAATTCCAGATATGCCAAGTGGTTCTATCAGTTCTTTTCTTTCCAGTAATAACCGACACCATTCAATCAATAGTTTTCGCCTTTCTTCGCCGCTATTCTCCAATTGTTCCATCATCCATATTGCCGCTTCTGTTCCTGCTTCATGAGCAATGACAGAGGTTGTTCGTGGCACCATCCCGTGGGGATTCCAATCTATATTGGCATTGGAAACGTCTGGCTGAGTGTGCCAAGTTCCTGGACGTTCAGCGAGTGCGATTGACTCTACCAAATGGTATCCTTGGTGGACAGGTTGGCCGTGTGAAGCATCGCAAAGTCCGTTGATTAGTACAACTGCTAACCACCAATGGTCTGGCGATGGATTTGAATGGTCTAATGCTTGGGCTAACCATTCGGTTGCCATAGCGAATGAGAGGCGCTCTGTTAGAACACCGAGTCTTTTCAGCAACCATCGCTCATGAATTTCAAATGGATCGTCTGAAAGATTCATTCTATGTGGAACAATCAAATCGACCACAATAGATAGGTGTCGGTCAAACATACCTTTGTCAGCATGTAGTAAGCCTAAGCCCATTTCAATAACATCTTGCTTCTCTTTTGGGTGAACAGGGGGGAAGTCTGGATCGGTTTGAGGGGGGTGGGGTAATGGCCAGGAATTGACCCCTTTCTCTAAAGTGCGAGTTAGTCTTTCAGCTAGTGCTTCTAGAACTTTTTCAGATACTCTTCGTCTACTTTTCATTAATCCACCCCATTTGGAGTTGCATGATCCCTAAGAAATCTGCCTCAAATATCTAGTTCGATGTTAAGGTTCTGAATCAGTTCCTTGTATCGGTTTCGAATTGTAACTTCTGTAACACCTGCTACTTCAGCAACCTCGCGCTGAGTTCTACGCTTACCACACAGAACGCTTGCAATGTAAATGATAGAGGCGGCAATACCAGTAGGACCACGCCCGCTAGTAAGCTCCTTTTCTTGAGCGGCTTTGATTAATTCATGCGCTTTTGCTTCTACTTCCGCATCTAAGCCCAATCCTGAGCAGAATCTTGAAATGTAGTCCTCGGGGCCAGTTGGCATGATTTTCATCTTCAACTCACGAACCATGAATCTGTATGTTCTTCCAATTTCTTTTCGCCCGGTTCTACTTGCTTGACCTATTTCGTCTAGAGTTCTTGGAACTCCACACTGACGGCAAGCTGCGTAAAGAGACGCTGCTGCGACTCCTTCAATAGAACGTCCTCTAATCAATCGCTTTTCAACTGCTTTCTTGTAATTGACTGCTGCTGCTTCGCGAACAGACTTTGGAAGTTCTAGTCTACTAGCCATACGGTCTAATTCTGCTAAAGCCATTGCAAGGTTTCTTTCTGTAGCGTTTGAAACACGTGAACGCTTCTGCCACTTCCTCATTCGGTAGAACTGAGAACGGTATCTTGAGTTGATTGTCTTACCCGAGTAATCTTTGTTCTGCCAATCGATGTCTGTAGACAGCCCCTTGTCGTGCAGCATTACAGTCATTGGAGCACCGGTACGTGCGCGCTGATCGCCTTGCTCTGGAGAGAAAACTCTCCATTCTGCACCTTGATCGATTACATTGTCTTCAAGGACAAGTCCGCAATCGTCACAGACGACTTCACCACGGGTCTCGTCACGGGTTAAAGCGCGACTTCCACAGTCGCTACATTTTACGATATCTTCTACATGTTGGTTGTTATCCATTTGTATCCCTCAGAACGGTCTTAGCAACTATGCTTTACCGAATAATTATTCTTTCGTCCAACAGGAGTTATTTAAACTGTTTGGCGGCACGGTTAATAGCAAATTAACACACATGTGCCCTCAGTAGACCTTTTGCTGGAATTTTATCATACTTTGCAAATAATTAGGTTCATTTTTTAATATTCAGCCGAATAATTTTATTCTACATTGATAACTTGTCATCGAGTATTGTCTTTGTAAACATAATAAATTAAACAATCCGAACCCGTTATACCTCACTGCCCCTTGAAAGGAAATGGGGGAGACGGATGACTGAGATTTGGCCACCTGAAGAAGTCGCCCTTACTCCTGGTAAAAGGGTGCTATTCCTTACCAAAAATCTAGACCTAATTAAACGCCAATTATATGATGGATTAAATCTCAATATGCGAGACATTTCTCCTTCTGATTTATTAGACGATATCAATACTGACGTAATGACTCCTGCCTGGGTTTGTTTTGACCACGACCCTGCAGAGATTGCAAAAAACGCATACGCTGGCTTAATGCACGATGGGATGCGTGTTTTCAATCAAAACGCCCTAATCAATGGCGGATTCGAAGTTATCGTTTCCGGGCAACGAAAAGGGACCGGCTCTTCTCGTGAAACTGCCGCACAGTGCGAGAGGTGGGCCGGGATTAGAATTGTTGTCGCCTCTTCTTTCGCACCAATCCATGAAAGAAATAATCTCAACTTAGGCCAGCTGATGGGGAGTTACGAAATGCTTCAAAGGCTACAGGACGGAGAGTCGATTTCACTTTCAGAATTCACTTCACAATACGATCCCGTTACTAGATTGATTCTAGAAAATGGCGGGTTGTTTCCATTTGCCTCGAAATTAAAGAGCACAGAGATTACTCTGCCTCCGTTGAATACACCACCTTGCCCAATGACGATGGCGGAGAAGATTATTGCTCGCAATCTAGTCGGTCAGCCTCAAGGTCAATGCGTGAAGCCTAATGACCCTGTAATAGCTCAGGTTCAAGGAGGATATAGTCATGAATTCACCACCGCCCAAGTTCATACATTCTTGGGCCAAGAATATGGCTTAGATTACGCCCTACCCAATCCTAGTAAATTTGCAGTTTTTGAAGACCATTTGTTGTATGCTGCACACAACCCTAAATTCGTACCCCATATGGAAAAGGTGCAAACATTACGGGACTTACAGGTTGCTTTCCAGGAACATACAGGTGTTCGAGATTACTCTGCTAAAGATGGAGTTTCCCCCGGTATTTGCCATCAAGTTGCGCGAGAAGAATTCATAGAAATTGGGGATTTTATTCAAGCAACGGACTCCCACACTTGCATGGGTGGAGCGTCGAATGCTCTGACTTATGGGGTTGGGGCAACTGAATATGCTAGTCTTATCTACTCTGGATTTACATTTGTAAAGGTGCCAGAATCGATTAGATTCGAATTAGTCGGTGATTTGAGGGATGGTTGTACTGCAAAGGATGTAATTTTATACATCCTCTCGGATCATGCTCGTGAAGAATTGACACTAAATCGTTCAATGGAATTCGGAGGGGAAGGTCTTCTTTCACTCTCGATTGATGAAAGAGCAACGCTGTGTAACATGGCTACAGAATGTAGTGGTCGAACCGGGATATGCGAACCTGATGATGCCCTATATGATTGGATGGAGAGGTCACAAGGTTTAGACCGCTCTCGTATGATTGAAATGTCAGTTATGCCAGATTCAGAAGCAATTTATCACGGAGGAGTCCACCTAATCGATCTATGTGATATCGTACCTATGGTCGCCCATCCCGGGGACCCTGACAAGGGCGTTCCTTCAGACCCGACCAACGGAGCAAATGTTTCTGAAATTGGTCATGTCGATATTGACATCGCATACGGTGGCTCGTGTACGGCCGGCAAAGAAGACGATGTTGCATACTATGCAATGGTCTGTGAAGCGGCAGAGAAAGCGGGGTTAACCGTAAAAGATGGTGTTGATTTTTACATCCAGTATGGTAGTGGGCAAGTCAAGGATTTAGCAGTACGAAGGGGCTGGCATGATTTATTTCAGCGCGTTGGTGTAAAATTAATCGATCCAGGTTGTGGTGCTTGTATTGGCGCTGGACCTGGCGTTTCCATAACTCCCGATCAGGTAACTGTCTCTGCAATTAATAGGAACTTTCAAGGCCGCTCTGGCCCAGGTAAACTGTACCTTGCCAGCCCGCTAACAGTCGCAACAAGTGCCTTTACTGGACGTATAGATGCTTGGAGAAATGGGTTCTTTGAATGAAGTGATATTGTGTCAAATCGAGGTATGGCTGCCTTAGGAGTAGGCGGCGTTATCGGCGGAGTTGCGCTAACTATCTATCTAACTCAAACATTGCTAGCTCCATTGATAGAAAAGGCAACTTGGTTCCCCGATAATGGCGTTGTGGGGATACTAGCATGGCTGCTATTGTATGTTGGACTGGCTGTACTCGTAGCTCCTGCAAGCCTTCACAAATTCATCTCAGGAGTTCTTTTTGGTTTTTGGGCTGGATGGGCGATTGCATTCATTGGCGCGTTCCTAGGCGCAATTATACCATTCTGGTTAACAAAGAGATTCATGTATGACTGGGTCGGAAAAAGACTGAACGATAAGCCAACTCTAAACGCGCTGAAAAAAGCGGTTAGCCAAGACGGCCTGAAGTGTGTTTTTCTAACCCGCGTCAGCCTGATTATACCCTATCCGGTACTCAATTACGGATATGGACTGACAGATGTTAGTTGGAGGGACTACTTGTTGGGTAACTTTGGGATGATTGTTCCTGGCGCACTTTACGCATACTGGGGCTCCAAGGCGGCTGACCTTTCAGCCGCCATGAACGAAGGAAGAGACTGGACATATTGGGCAGCGGTTTCGATTTCGATATTGCTGACTGTTTGGATAATTGTGTACTTGCGTAGAATCACTCTTGCCAATATTGCGCTTGAAGAGCCAAATTGAACGCTATCATTCAAGAACCTTGGGCGATGGGCTTAGGTCGCTCAAGGCCCGACGTCATTAGGACGAAGGAGGACCGTTGGGTGGAGTGAGACACGTGACAGGCATTGCAGAAAAGATGGCGGGCAATCAGAAACAAATTGCAATTTCTGAATTTTTTGAGAAAAATAAACACTTCCTAGGGTTCGATTCTCTACCCCGTTCGATAATTACTGCAGTGAAAGAAGCGGTTGACAATTCATTGGATGCTTGCGAAGAAGCAAGAATCCTTCCAGACATTATTGTAAAGATTACAAAAGCGGATTCTAAGAAAGATATTCTGGAACTCACTACCGAAGATAACGGTCCGGGAATCCCACAAAAAAGTATTGAAAAGGTGTTTGGTCAACTTTTATTCGGATCAAGGTTCCACGCTATACGACAAAGTCGTGGTCAGCAAGGAATCGGAATTACCGGAGTTGTGATGTATTCGCAATTAACTACTGGAAAGCCCACTCACGTATTATCAAAAATTTCCGGAGAGCCTACTGCTGTCAGTGTAAAAATTGGTTTGGATACACGCAAGAACAAGGCTGTAAAGAGCGAGCAAACTCGTATCATTTGGGAAAATGATGACCTCTCTTTGAAAGAGCATGGCGTTAGAGTCACCAATAAAATGAAAGGAAAATATCAGCGTGGCCGTCAGTCTGTATTCCAATATCTTCGAATGACTAGTATCGTCAATCCCCATGCAGAAATCACATTTGTCGATCCAGATGGTGAGACGTTCCATTGGCCTAGAGTTACTGAAAGATTACCAAGAAAGGTAGATGCGATCAAACCTCACCCGCATGGAATTGAACTTGGTCAATTACAGAGAATGTGCAGGGAAACTAGTGATTCGAGATTATCGGTATTCCTACGACAAAATTTCTCTGGAGTCTCTATGAGGGCAGCCAAACAGTTGTGCGAAGCCGCTGAATTAGATGCTTCAACAAAACCAAAGACGATGAAGCCAGATGATATTCGTGCTCTTTTAGAGGCATTCCAAGGGGAGAGAGATGTTGCAGGGAAAGTCGTTAAATTGCTTAGCCCTCCGACGAATTGTCTTTCGCCAATTGAAGAGATGCTAATCAAAAAGGGACTATCAAAAACCATTGATTCTAAGTTCATAGCCACCATGACACGCGCACCTTCTGTAAGCAATGGAAACCCATTCCAAGTTGAAGTTGGACTGATTTTTGGTGAAGGAATGGCGGCGGATAAGCCAGTAGAGATTCTAAGGTTCGCTAATCGCGTCCCGTTGATGTACCAGCAAGGTGGTTGTTTACTGACCAAAGCGATTGAAAGTGTGGACTGGAGGCAATATGGACTAGACCAAGCCGGAGGCAGGGGGCTTCCAAAGGGCCCTGCCGCTATGCTTGTCCATCTTGCCAGTACCAACGTTCAATTCACATCTGAAGCAAAAGAGGCCCTTTCTGATAATGAAACGGTCTTTGAAGAAACGCGTAAGGCTATGCTCGAAATGGGAAGAGGTCTTAGGAAGCATCTTGAAAAGAAGAAAAAGATGGCGAAGACTAGAGAAAAATTCGAATTGATTAACGACATTCTTCCGGCAATTGCAATTAAGTCCGCCTCTATTCTTGAAAGGCCAGTACCGGATTTAGCGGGTTCAATTACGAGGATTATGAGTGCAGTAATCTGTAATGAAAGCACAATATGGAACAAAGAGACAAAGCAAACTGATGTTTCTATTACGCTCTTCAATTATACCGCTAGGGCTCGAAGTTATTCAATACTGATCAACTGGCCTGAAAAGTCTGAGGCGGAAATGGTGAGTAATGAACGCGGTGGGCGCAAAGAAGCAATGGGCATATGGGGTTGGAAAATTGAAACTCTAGAACCTGGCGAAAGTGCCACCATAGAATACTCACTTTCCGGATTAGAGAAAGGAGATTGGACTGAAACCGATGTATTTTTCAGAGGGAGCCAAGACGTTATTGGGGCCACTAAACTCGATGAAAAGATGTTGGAGGAAATACGTAGACAAGAAGAAATCCTTGACCAAGTCGACCTTCCAGAAGCAGATAGTGATGAAAATGATGATGCTTCGTTTGAACCGGGTGTGGTCGAGGGCGATGCAGGCCAAACCACTCTCTTTGGAGGTGAAGTCTGATGGCACGAGTAAACGATCCTGAATTAACAAAACAACGACTTCATTTGGTTGTTGAAGAGATGTATGATAGAATAGTGAAGGGCGAGCCGCCTACCATGACTTTGCCCGTTCGTACAAAAAACAACATTGGCTTTGACAAGAAGCTCGGTGTTTACAAATATGGTAAAAAACGTTCAACTAGAGACGCTACAAGCCTAGGATCTGCAAAGAACCTCCTGCGTGCATTGCACGTAGTTGAATTCATTGAAGAGATGATAGAGGCTGGTAAATCATCGACCTTGAGAGAAATGTACTATATTTCTGAAGGATGGGGATTAGGTAAATTTGGAAGTCAGAATGAGTCGAACAATTTAGCAGAAGACCTCGAAGTTGTAACCACTTGCCTAAGAGAGGATTTCAAATTAAGGCCTGAAGAAGATGGGGCGAGAATGATTGGAAACGTAACGCTCATGGAGATGAATAGGCGCGGCCAATGGATGACGATTAATGCCAGAGATGACGTGGGGGATTCCGGATATGGATTGCCTTACAATGTTGAGATCGAGAAGATTCGGTTGAAAGAACATGATGTCAAATTCTTGATGGCTATTGAGACCGGTGGTATGTTTGATCGATTGGTAGAGAATGGTTTTGATGAAGAATATAATTGTGGACTAATACATCTGAAAGGTCAACCAGCAAGGTCGACTCGCAGAATTATGAAGCGAATGAACGAAGAGTGGGATTTACCAGTTGTAGTGTTCCTCGACGGTGACCCGTGGTCGTTCAGAATCTTTGCATCTATTGCTTATGGTGCGATTAAAACCGCACACATCTCAGAGTATTTGGCCACTCCTTCGGCTGCGTATCTCGGAATAACAGCGGATGATATTCTGGCATATGACTTACCGTCAGATGACCTTTCTAAGAAGGATATTGAAGCGCTAAATGCTGAATTAACCGACCCCAGATTCGCCGACGGATGGTGGCAGGATCAAATCAATATGATGCTCGAAATCGGAAAGAAAGCTGAGCAGCAGTCTCTAGCAAAATATGGTTTAGATTTCGTAACCGATACTTATCTTCCCGAAAAGATTGAAGAAATGGGTCTTGCTTAAGCCGCTTGGTTGAAGTTGAGTGACCCCTTAGGGGGGTTCATGCAACCTGCTACATCTTCGTCGCCTTGGCCAAAGCGCATTCTGATAGTTGGTATTGCACTAGCACTATTGGGCTCGATTTCATTGGTCTTTTCGCAAGACCACTTAGAAGGGTTCTATGATCCCAGAGAAACCTCTGAATATACTGCTGAATATGGGGAAGTTAATACGATTACACTTGAACCAGGATGTTGGGTTGTAAACGTTGAAGGCAGCGATAGTGATTATGATGTTTCATTCAAGTATATTGTAGACGATACTGCGGGAGACGCGGTTTCTGAAGATTGTAAAACTGATTTTCAAGCAGCTGCTGATGTTGATTTTGATACTGTAGCGAAACTCGATATCGAAGAGACGTCAGAAATATTGGTTACAATTTCTTGTAAATCTGATGGCGATTGTGAAAAACCGTTGTTGTTCACAGATGGAGGAGCGGTTGTTAACAAAATGTTAACCGACTCGAAGGTATTAGTTACCGGAGGGTTGTGCTGCGTTGGATTCATCTTAGTTCCTCTAGGGTGGTTGCTAATCTCAATCAATAGAGGAAGAGAAAATAAAGTTCATCTTTCACAAAATCAAATTGTAACTGCAATGACGCCGTTAGAAGAAAACTTGCCGCAAAATAAGGAAATTCTCACTACAGATGAATTATATCAATTGGTCCGTGGAGAGGTTCCTGGGTCGGGAGAAAAGGAAGTTGTCGTACCAAGTCCGTTTACTGGCGTCGACACTAGAACGCGTACGGCTACGACGACAAAGGTTGGCGGTTCAATTAACAGAGCGAGTATTCACACTCCCGAAAACCCGCCAAAGGATGAGTCATGGAAGAACTGGGATGAGTCTTGAGCGCTCTTCCGACGAGTTCATAGGTAACCGTTGGTAGGTAACCAATGGTTGTGAAGTCATGGCTAACCTTGACGAGGCTCTCGCTATTTTGCAAAACAAGGCACGTAGGGCTATCCTAGAGCGCTTGGTTAGAGAGCCTCATTACCCTTTACAATTGGCTGACCAAATTGGTATTTCGCAGCAAGCGGTGATGAAACATCTGAAGTTGTTGGAAGTTGCTGGGTTTGTTGTAAAAATGAAGGCCGCTAGTAACAAGGGGGGGCCTCCAAAAAATATCTATTCTGTTCAGCAAGCGATATCCATTCGCATAGATCTAGGGCCAGACCTATTCCAATGTAATCAACGAATTCTACCGGCTGGAGGGCCGCTAAAGCTTTCAAACAAACTAAATGGTAGCATTGTCAAAGTTGCTGAGTTAGTTAGTGGACGTAAAAAAATTGGAGTTGGAGAAGGGGCTCATCACCTATCTGCTATCTCTGAAGCTATTGAGCGAATAGATGCAGAGCGTGATGCCTTAATCGCCCTGCATCAGCAAATTAAGCAAAGAGTTTCAACAACTGTCGATTCTGATTTTGATTCATATGAACAGCGGCTAATGGTTCACAATATTCTCGAAGCGCCTCGCTCCCAATTTAATTTCAAAGAATTCGCAAAGGAATTACAGTTAGGAGCTGAAGCAAGTGAACGCCTTATGGATGAAGTTCGAACTAGGATGGTTCGTCAACTAGCAGAACGTTCTGGACAATTCATTGCTGCTTCGCAAACAATAGAATTACCCTGGTGGGCTGCATTAGGCATTGACCCCACAAAGAAGTGAGGCCAATGCCACTTGCCTGGTTTAACCAGTTCAACTTTCGTCTTCTAACACTGACATCAAACTGCTCTGTTCTGCTAAGCGGTTCTTGACATCTGCTCTTCTTCCGCGGCCTACAAGGTATAGGACCCCGAATAGTGAGAAGGTTAGAATCAGTACACCGAATGGAAGTGCCCACTCGCCAATTATTTCTCCAGCAACATCAAGCATTGGAGAATCGCTCGTTAGTTCCTCGTTGATGAGGAAGATGTTGTCAGATTCGCTAACTTCCACAATATTGTTGGACGGGTCTACGACTACAACTACATCGTGAGATCCGGCTGATACTGGGTATAGTAGATACAGTTCGATTTCTTGTGCATCTTCACTAGCGTCAGGAGCGAGTAGAGCCCCCACTGTTTGGCGGCTAACGATAGAATCCTCTGGGCATCCATTCTTCTTGATATCCTTGAGTACGTCGCTGTCAGCATCACTAAATTCACAAAGAACGATTTCAATATTAGTTGCGTGTACGTTTCCTGTATTCTGAAGAACGACACGAACAGGTATTGTTTTGTCGACTTCGTTACTAGTTTGAGAAACTGAAACTTCGGACACTACCAAGTTAGGGGCGCGAAGACGAAGAGTAACGATGAACTCGTTACTGTCTAGCAAATCTCCAGCCCATTCTGGACTGTCGTCATGGTCTCCATCGTTATCCATATCACCAGCTGCGCTAGTAACTTTCAGTCCGATGTAGCGTGTATCGAGTTTTGCACCAGTGGCGATATGTACTGTAGCAACCAATGTATGGGTGGAGTACGGTTCCATCTCCGGTAAAGTCCATTGGTCTATGTCAGTCATGTAGACGCACACATCATCTGGGAACTCCTCGGCCTGGGATGTTGTCTCAACACATTCTGTTTCGAGGGTTACGTCGCTTCCGATGTAACTTACCATCTTCCAATCTACACTCCAGTCTGTCAAAGAGCCCATTCCTGGCAAAGTATTCCAAATGACATTCCCTGTTGAACCATCCTTATTCGAGGTGTGGTTGTGAAGAGATGGCGTGTCTGGGACGTTTCCAGCGTTAGTGACATTCACTACAAATTCGACAATTCTTCCTGGAGCGGTTGTCTTGACGTCATTATCTACGCTAGGATCCATTGATATTTGCATGTCATAGAATTCGTTGACTGTTATCTGGAACATTATCTCATCTCTTAGACGAGTCCTGTGGCCCGTCTCATCGAGATAGTCCTCTTCACTGAATGACTGTATCACTACAGTATAAGATCCAGCAGGAACCTGGTTAGGGACGTTTATTGTCAAGTCGATTGTTTGTGATGTATCACGAGACAATTCGGTTAACAGGCTTCTAGGAATGTCGATATCCCACAATACGTCAATTCCCGAGGAGTCGTATACTCTGCCAAGGCGTAAGTCGTATCTATCAGGGCCATTTCCAGTGTTTGTTACTGTAGTTGGAATAATCCAAGTTTCTCCTGGGTTAGATGAAAAGTCTGTAGTTTCAGCATCTGCCACTAATGAGAATACATGTATTACATTAGTTGACAATATTACTGAGTCTGCAACTCGCGGATAGCCTTCTAAGTGAGCCTTAACCGTTACAGCCGGCCCTAATCCTGCATTCGCGTTAGTAGGGGCACAAACCGACACACCCACCGTGTAAGTGGTCTCTATCGGCCATAACCTCGGACTATATTGTTCAGAAGGATCTCTAGGCCCTGGGGCATTTGAGAAGTCCAGTTCTACAGTCCAGTGTTCTTGTCTCCAAGTATTCAAGTCGATTTCATCCGGCTTAGCTTCTGGAGCCCCTGGTGTGGTGAATACAAGATAACCTGCTTCATAATTCTTGATTACGTTAATGTCGTATTCTGCGCATGCGCCAGGTAAGATAATTTCACTCGTATCGAAAATTTCAAAGACAATGTTTCCGATTGAACGTATTGATACGTTTATCCATAATTCAAGCACGTCATATGTGCCTTTTTCTAAGGACTTGAGTGGTTCTCCTTCCGACCAACCCTTGACATAAACAACGAATGTACCAGGGTCTTGCCCGGTTGGGACCGAAATTTCAAGATTCTTTGTCACCGATTGCCCAGGGTCTAGGGAGACCTGCATTGGGAAATCTACCACCCAGCCGAATGGAAGTAACCATTCTTGCTGGCCTTCGATGCTGTTAGGGTCATAGAACGCAAATGAGTCGTAAACGTTTCCAGTATTGGTTATTGTAATAGAGAAAATTGCTGTTTGTCCTTGCTCGACGTCCGCCATCCTATGGCTCGTATCCAAGTCAATTCCATGGACCACGTCCATCAATGTCAAAGTCAACCTTTCAGAACGAATTGCTGGGTCCTTAAGCGATATTGCAGACACGACGATTTCTGCTAGCTGATCTTCATTTGCTTGATAAACAGATGGAGCCTTTACTCTCAGGTACATTCGTGCCATTTCGCCACCTTCCAAGAATATAGGAGTGTCAGCAAAGATTGCTGTATGGTTATTTGAGAAATACAGGTTTGCTGTCCAGTTTTCTGGCATCCCTGATATATTCAAATTGTAAGTATCTGCAACCAAATCTTTCGGCCCAGGGGTTGTATTGTTGATTGTTAGATTGTAAATTGTCTGCTCTCCAGGTTCAATAACGTGGTAGTAGGTTTCGCCATCATCGAATTCAACATCAACTTGCCCTGTCAATACATGTGAGTAACAAATTGTCCATGGCCCACCATTGCTTTCATCAGAACACTTGTTGGTGTCAGACCAAGCGATATGTGCTCCGCTTCCAAGGTCATTAGCGAATGCTGGAGGTTGCCCTAGAGTCGGTTTGGATAATTGGTTCGGGCCGAGCTTAAACGATGACCAGGATGTTACTGCTGTTGAATTCCAAGTGTCCAAGGCGGTTTCGCCAGGGCCTGTGTTTTCTGTAGCGTTCAATCTAGTGTAACGGATTTCTTCACCTGCGCTGGCATTACCGAAATCAAGCCATGCTATGTGGACATTGTTTTGTGGATCGGTAAGAATTGCAGGGTATGCAGAGTTCTGACTGCTACCTTGTGGCATCTGTTGGTCCCAACCTTCAACTTCAGAGATAGGGGTGTCCTCTATTCGTGTAATTGCGTAAGTGGAGAGTCCATTAGGAACGCCGTCCCATTCTCCTGCTCCTTGGAGGCGCAGTTTCTTGTAGTATACTTCGTAAGGTACATTCTTTTCGAACCCATAATCTCTACCGTCCATCCAAGCAATATGTGTATTACTGCTACTGTCTACACTTATTGAGGGGTGGAAAGAAAAAGCATCGTCAATTGTGACACGGGTGTCGTTTACGACAACAAGGTGTCCCTCGCTTCCACGGCCAGTATCTTCGACATATCCGTTACCGGATGTAGTGTGCCCTGGGCTTCCAGGAACCCACTGAGGATCATTGTCCATCTTGCCGTATGGATCTAATACTGTCATGAAAATTTCACGAGAATTGTTAGTTGAAATGTAAACCATTGCTTCGACTAGAAGTTGCATCTGGCTCGCTCCGCCTGTTCCGGAAGGGAACTCGTAAGCTTGCCCACCCGCATCTGTTGAGCGAACAGAGTTTCCAGGACAGTTTCTAGTTGCAGTAGATACCACGCCATTAGGGCATTGAACTAAATCTCTCATGTGAGATTCAATGTTGCCTGCACCGCCATAGGACTGGCCGTACAAACCGACTGGAACTACTCCTGCATTCAGACAGTTGTCGTGTGCTTCATTGATGGAGGTTGTATCGTCTGCTTGCTGACTTGGATCTCCGTCTTTTGGTCCTTCGTCAGAAATTGGAAGAACTATCTTGGTTGCATTAGGATTCCAACGGTGGTCGGATGCAGTAGGTGGATTGCCTGGAACGTTACCAATTGTGTCTTTCCATGAAAGGCAAGCCCAGTTTGATCCAGGACCCCAGTCTTCACCAGAAAAACCAGAGTATACTGCGCTGTTGTATACTGTAGCAGGTAGAGTTCTTAGTCCACCAGAATCATCGTTTGGCTGAAGTCCGAGTGGGGTGGTGCGGGGGCCAGAGTTCTGATTGTGAGTTGCACAATTTCCTGTACTTGCCGCTCCAGGAAGGGAGGTACCAAGACCGTAAATTGTTTCGTAAACAGTCATGTTTCCTTCTTCGAGCATTGGTTTAATTCCTCTGAAGTTACCGCCAGATGCGAAATTGCCACCATAGATAACAGTGCAAACATCTGCCCATTCAGAGTACATAGACCCTGAAGTATCGACTACGAATACGAGTTCAACTTTTCCTCCACGGGTGTCGTCCCACGCAATTTGCACATAATCGTCAGCGTCCACTACAATGTCAGGATGGCCTTTGTGTCCAATAATAGGTGTTAGAAGTGTTTCATCGAATAATACGATTACATTTTGTATATCGTAATCGGGCTCTAGCATCTTGTAGTAAATCTGCGGTTGTTGGAAGAACATGTCTAGGGAATCATAGTTGTCTTGCCATACGATGTGGATGTTGCCCTTGCTGTCAACGTCTATTGCTGGCCAGTCACGGTTGTTGATGTGCTGGGCGATGATGTAATCGTCTATTGCAGTTAATGATCCGTCATCAGAAACTGTACCGTCCATTGCGGTTTTGAAAGGATGTAAAGCGGTGTACATGATTTTGTGTTGGCCTGAATGGTCAGCCCAAGTAATGTGAACAATATTGTCTTCGTCAATCACCATATCGGGATGGTAGATTTTGTGAAGTCCAGCACCAGTTACCTGGGTGGCATCGATTAAAGTGTCGCCACGGGGCGAAATCATCGAGTAGTAAAGGTGCTGATTTGAGCGGCTCCAAACAACGTGAACGTTTCCTTCAGAGTCTGAAGCGACTGCTGACATGCGGTCCGATGAACCGCCGCCATCAACGACCTGTATGGCTTCTGTAATTACGACTTGAGTCGCAGCGGCAGGCGCTGCTACTAAAATTGCTGATAATGTTGAAAGCAGCATTATTGCTGCAAGGCTAATTGACTTCATCTCTTGTCCCATGTGAGCACCTTCCTAACGACAATTAAACGCTGCATTACTCCTACTTAACCGCGTCCCCCTCGGGTCATAGAAACGGTTAGAGAGAATGTGACGAATTAAATCCAGTCAGAAGGGTCGAAATCTTCGCCAAACGACATCGAATCATCGGTATGTATTTCTTTTGGCTGAGATGACTCTGAAGGCTTAGTTGGTGTTTTAGATTCTTTTCTATTTCGCCAGTCATCCACAGGCCCTGGTTTACCAGAGCCGATTCCAAATGTGAATTTTATTTCATGGATGATTCCAAGCTTGGCGAGCCAAAGCCGGCGAAGGTTTTGCATCATCTCATTTTTTGTTAGTCCATCAAACCAGACCGGTTCGCTAACGTTGAACGCTTGAAGTGGACCCGGTCTCTGATTTCCCGAGTGCCCTAAATGCACGCCCCAGTCTACCCCGGACGCGATTAATTGCATCCTACATTCATGAATCCACGATTTCCACTCTTCCTCATCCGATTTCATTAATTCAGACATTGACTTTTGTTGCCCTTCATCGACTCTTGTCATTGAAGAGATTGCCAATAGGTCTCTTTCTTTAGGAATAATAATTGCAAACATATGCCCATTCTTACCTTGAGGATATTTTACTAACAGATGAAGTTGGGCGCGTTTGTCTTCTTGTTCGCGGATTTCTATTCTTTCACTGGCAAGCCAAGAGCGAACCAGCCCCTCTGCGTCTGCGGGCGACATATTGCATCCGAGACAGTCAACTAACTTGAACCGTTCAGTTTAGTAAGTCACGCAATTTTACCAAATCTTCGCTAACTTTGGAATTGCAATTTCTACGTCTAAACCATCTACCTGAATCTGAAAATGCGTCCCAGCCTTGTGAAAACGCAACTGCCGATAGCCAAAATGTAACGATTAGGCCGACCCATAGTGAAATCACAGAAATGGATTGTTGCCAAACCACTTCGCCGATAAGCGTCATCCAATCAAAACCAAATTGAGAATTTAATTCTGAACTAAAGGTGACGAATAAAATCGTAAGAATTGTGGCAATAGTTGGCCACCACAGAAGTGAGCCAAACATACCGAACAGGAAATGGTAGGAAGTCCTAGCATCAAGGCCTTCGTCGGTCTTATCACCAAGCAATCTTCCGCCTGCAATTTGCAGACCCATTCCCATTATTATTGTAGGAAGAAGTGCGAGCATCGGAATTAATTTGACTAAATTAACCAATGCGCCTGAAGGCGAAACCCCTCTCAAGCCATCGCATTTCGAGTTAATATCGCGCCCGTCTAATTTAGCATCGTTTAATGCGTCCCCGATCTTAGTTGCGAATTCCTTGACTTCATCGCTCGCTGGCTCAGACTTTAATTTTCTAACAGCTAAGACTTCTTCGCGCCATGTTAATTGTGGGCGCTTATCTATGCGGTTTTGTACGTGTGCAATTACTCCATCACGGTAAACCTCGCTGAATGTATCTCGGTTTGGAGTTAGAGGGGCTAGTACTTTCTCTAATTCATCTCGTAATGATGTTACAAGTTCTGAAGGGGGCTCCATCCAATCACCATTGCCCATGGCCTTGACTAAGTCTTCTGGAATCTCTTCCCTGGGAAGTTCAATAGGATCGCCATATTCAACCCAACAATCTGTTCTGAAAAGATGCCTTGTTCTGTAATGAAGGCCGACCGGTATCAAAACTGGAGCGGGGGCTTCTGTGGCTTTTGCGTGTGCGGCTGCCGCTAATACTGTTCTAAACGGGCCTGTTTTTATTCGAATGAGATGGCTTTCTGAATGGCTAGTGCCCTCTGGGAAAAGAGCACATCCAAAACCATGTGAAATTCCAGTTGCTAAATTTAGTAAAGAGCGTCCATTCAGATAATTGGCTTCCTCCTCCGAGCATCCACCGCGTAACAGTTCTGCCTTTCTGACCACTGGTTGAACAGCAAACTTGCGAGCCCAAAATCCAAGAATTGGCCGGGTGACTAGATCGTGCCTACCCCCTACGACAAACATTTTTGGATGTGACAAAAATATGGATATCGGGTCCAACAATCCGTTCGTATGCCACGCTGAGCACATGCTTCCTCTATCAAGTGGAATTTTTTCAGCACCGCTCAATTCGTATGTTCGAAACATATTTTTTTGTGTTCTTCTCAAACAAAAATAGCCAACTTCCATGAAAAATGGCGAACCGGGGTATGCCTTATCGAATTTTGGCAATGGAGTACTGACCAACTTTTCATAGTTCATTTTAGTTGCTGATGATGATAAAACGGGTAATAGTTCACCATACTTGTCTCTTGCTCCATCTTCTCCGCCTTTCATTTTGATACCCCGTTTATCTTGTCGCATAGTTCTGCTAGCCTCTGATAATTAGGAGGGTTCGCAGGGTTCGCATTAGGGAACATGGCAGGAAGCGCTCTGCCTGAATCTCCCTCAAATCTTGGAATTACATGTATGTGCACATGGGGAACCTCTTGGCCTGCCATAGGCCCATCGTGAACAACAACTGTGAAGTCGGTTGTTCCAAAATACGTAGAAAGTTTGGCTTGAGTTTGTTTTACACCCTCAAATAAATCGGCTAATTCAGATTTGGATAGGCCCGCTATTCTTTGAACTGGCTTTTTCGGAACTACCAATGTGTGGCCTTCAGAACGCGGGAAGACATCTAAGAATGACCCCCAATTTTCTCCTTTGGCAACAAAATTACCCGGCACCTCGCCGGATAGAATTTTTTGGAACAAAGTTGTCTCTGCCATAGTTATTGCAAGAGCAACTCCCTCAAAGTATTGGGGGAGGATTTCGGCCTAGGCTTCGGGAGAAAGGACCCAAGTTCCTGAGCCGCCTTTACGAATTGCTAGAATGGAGGTGGTGCCGTTTTGATCGACCAGTGTGTGGTGAATCTGTTCCGAGTCTGCTTCTGTATAGTCGGTTCTCTGATGCGTCCCTCTACTTTCTGTACGAGAAATTGCACATTGTATAGTAGACTTTGAGAGTCGAATCGCCGCCTTTAGTCGAAGGGCTTCGAGTAAATTTGTATTGAACAATAGGGTGTTATCGTCAATGTGGATTTTAGCAGCTGCGCTTTCAAGGGCTTCTAATTCTTCGACTGCGGATTTTAATCCCGTTTCGCTACGTGAAGACCCGGCCTTTGAATTCATGATTTCTGAAAGTTTTGAATAAATAGAACCGGTTCTCTGAACTGGACCTTCCTCTGCCCCTGCCATGTCGAAATCTAAGTTTGCCTCTGCGGACCCAAGTTGTACTTCAAGGGCCGCTCGTCCTGTGAATGATGCTTTAGTTGCGTGACTAGCAGCGTGTTCCCCGGCTGCTGAACCGCCGGCCAAAGCGTCGAGTAATCTATTGCCAGCAACCATTCCTGCACCGTGAACTCCTGAACATGCCGCATCTCCTGCAGCATATAGTCCAGTAAACCAACGTGACCATTTGCCGGAAATTGCTCGTCCAAATTCGTCCGTAGTAATTCCTCCCAGCGTAGTTGAAACCTGAGTGCTGACTGGAATTGTTTGCTTAGACATGTTAATTCCAAGCCTGGTCGATAGTAGTTCTGAAGTTTGAGACCACCAAAGGCCAGCGTCTCCTAAATTTCTAGCATCCAGTACTATGCCTTCTTGGCCGATTGCATTTGCAAGGGTCGTTGTATTTGCAAACTCTTCGACCTCTAGTGGGTTCCCATTTGAATCGTGTAATGTTGCGCCATCCGCTAGCATACCAATCGGTAAAACCACGTTTGTTCCGCTGACCGCCAAAGGCGCCCATGCTACGAATTCTAGGTCTCTAACAGCAAGTCCTGTTCTCATTGCAAGGTCTAGTCCAAGTCCAACTGCTGTACCGTTCCAAGCGCCTTCATATCCCCCATCGGCAATAATGATGCATTTTGCTTGAAGTGCATTGATTTGTCCGGTGGTCATATCTAGTGAAATTAGCCCATGGACCTCCTGGTCGGTATGAACTAATTCTAGAGGGACTTGATCTCCTCGGCGAGCAACCCCGTGTTTCATGCACTGTTCTTCTAGTACCTGTTGGGTTTCGCGAATCATTGCATCGCCCGCTCCAGCCAAACGCGGTAAACTGTGTCCTGCGGCCCTACTAACAAATGGGATTCCATCGGTGTCTCTTCGGAAAATTACGCCCCACCTTTCTAGAAGGTCGACTTGCCTGGTTGCTTGTGAAACGCGAGTTGTGACTATGTCTTGATCACAAAGAAACTCTCCAACGCGAATTGTATCATCCCTGTGAGATTTTGTTGTATTCTCTTTCAATGGTGCTGCAATTCCGTCACTGGCAGTGGAACATCCCGACCCAAGACTGTCTGCTGACATCATCAAAGTGGTTGCTCCGGCTTTAGCAGAACTAGCAGCCGCCCGGAGTGCTGCAGGTCCGTCTCCAATTACTATGATGTCCCATGCTTCCAAGTGCTGCACCTCCAGTGAAGTAAGCGAGGAGAGTGTTAGCCATAAGGAACGCGCTTAAACTATCAAGAAGGTTGTGTACTGATATCAAAGATTGGTAGTGCAGATTCGCCCTTTCCTCTGGCTTTCAGCATCCTCTTTAATCGGTGCTGGGAGAGACTGCTATCGCCCTCTATTACTTTGGTTCTAATAATTCTCGAACCAAGAATTGTATCGTCGTCGTCTCGTAAGATAACCTGTACGTTCCTCTTGCCTTTTATCCCAGACTTCCAAGCTACGCCAATCCACAAGATTACCCCTTTTTCAAGATATTTTGGCATCCAATCAAGTGCATCTTCTACAAGCGGGTCGGTGATTTTTACCGCACTTTTTGGTCCGGGGCATGAACTTAATTCGAACCTATGGACTTGACTTTCGGGCATCCCACCCGGCGCTATCACCTCTACACGGAGGTGTCTATCATTGGCGGTTTGGTTGTTTAGAGCGATAAACAGGTGACCTGTACCATTATCACATGTAGATGCGAGTGCTAAATCCATCCTCCAATCGTCTTTTGTGATTATTGCAGAGCCTGAAAGTAAGTCATTTTGGAGCCTGTCTAACAGATCAAAAACCTCTACTTGCCAAGCTCTAGCATGCTCGATTAATCTCTGAAGTCTAATCCAATTGAATTGGGTATTTTCATCAAGTAAAAGGCCTTTTATTGATAGCGGTTTGATGAATTCTTTTAGTTCATTCAAGGTCTCTTCGTCGCTAAGGTTACCACGGCTGTTAAGATGTAATAGATACAAAATTCGCTCTCTGGCTTGTCTTTGGTCTACACCTGGGAGAATGGAGAGTGAAAGTTTGTCTTCCCACATATTCCACAGTAGTGAGTGGTCAGGATCTAGGTGTGCATAGACTAAATCTCCCAAAATAGTGTCTAATTGCATTGGATGATGTGTTGGAGAATGTAGTATCAAGTAAGGTAATTCATCTCCTAACTTTCTAATGTCGTCTGTAGTAAATATTGCGTGGAATGAGAGTGCCAGACTGGTTGTTAGTGTGATGAGTAAAACAAGATTGTAGGCTAAGCCGTTTGGCTCCAGGCCCGCTGCTAAAATTAGAAGGAAAAGTGAAACTGCTCCAAGTATAGATGCGGTGGCATTGTGTATTCTTATATCGTTCAAGCCCGCTTTTATCCTATCCATTCCCGGTTCAGCCATCATATCTCGCTTAACGCCTTTTACGATGGCTTCTTCTTTCCAAAGGGATGAGCGTAGGACCAATGATGTCATCGCTCTTTCGGCCGCAATAAGAGCCGGAACTATCGATATGAATAACATTGGAATCCATAGAAGAACCATTGAGGTCGGCCTAGTTAGAGGATGATTGGGGGCGACAACTCCTGAAAGAGCCGTTATGGCCATTAGTAATCCAGCGATTCTTCTCATCATTAGAACAACTGGATTGCAAGCGATTTTACCATATTTTACACGTTGAGATTCTGCTGCCTCGTAGTCCTGAAGAGAATGTGATATTGAATCCTGGCTACGATCGAAATCCTTACTGTAAGGATTTGGCAATCCAGAACCTGTGCCTGGAATGACACGCTTCGGTGATGAGTCGCCACTCATAAACCACTCCATATGATGCGAAGGTATGTCACTTTGGGTCAGTTTTTACTAGCGATAGGTTGTTCAAAGGGGGGCCTCACCGACTTGATGGACACGTGGCCCAGCTGGATAAGGCGGCGGCCTCCTAAGCCGCAGATCGCGGGTTCAAATCCTGCCGTGTCCGCCAGATAATCAATCTAAATTGTTTGAGATGCTGATATTTCTTTGACCCGGTGTAGGAACTCTTCTAGTTGGACTCTACCGTGCATAGAAGTTTGTAATTTCACATCGCATTCCGCTAATGCGTTAAGTAAATCGCAAAGCATGGATTCGTCCAGCAGTAGTCTTCCTGTTGTAAGTAGACGGTGCATGTGGTGTACTACGTCCTCGGCTTCTAGGGCGTGTTCATTCATCACTTGGTCAAGAACACCAAGTGCCCCTTTTAGCACTCTCTTATTACGTCCTGCTTGCTTTTCCCAACGCCAGTCATGAACTCTTCCTCTGATCGCTTCTTCTAGTACCTGTTGAATACCAACTAATGTTGTTGCTGCAACTACTTTCTGGAGATTTTTTCTATCGTGAAGATTATTTCTGCGAGCAAGTAATTCGAGAAGGAAAACCGCCCTTCGGAGGTTCCCATTTGCTACATGCGCAATATCTCCTAATATTCCTCTAATTGGAGCTAAGTCTTCCTTCGCTACAATCTCTTCCAAGCGCTTAGTGATTATTTCCTTAGTAGTTGTAGGAATCCTTACCTGTTTCGAGCGAGAACGTAAAGCATCGATTAGCCGCGAAGGAGACCGGGCTGTAAAAATAAATCTTGAGGTTGAGGATGAGGACTCCATCATTCGGCGAAGATAAGGCTGCCTTGTAGGGCCGAGGTGGTCTGCGTCTTCGATAATGATTAATCGCGAAACCTTGGTCGAAGATGCCCCATCGACTTCGTAGTTTTCAATACCCGCAGGAGGTGTGTCTCCCACTGCGGCATTTGTGATATTCGAATCAAAGGAATCCAGTGATGAGCGGCCTGCTAAAGTGTCCTTAGAAGAAGAGCCTGCGGGGCGTAAAAAGTCCTCGAATGTTTTCATCGCACCGGCACTTCTTGCCAAATCTCTTGCTTGGAGGACGTGTGTCGTAGAATGCCAGGATGGGCCAAGTATCTGGCGAGCGATTAATCGCCAAGCTGCTGTCTTCCCAACACCTGCAGGTCCTGCCAATATCAGATGGGGGGGGTTTGCCTGTAGTGCTACTTTACGTAGAGTGGTTTGAATCGTTTCATTCATGGCCAATTCATCGAATCGGCGAGGGGAATAAGACTCAAGCCACGATGCCATTAGCAGTGATTGTTCGGAGTAGGTCTTTCAACCCCTCGGTAGTTCAGTGAAGATTCACTCTGCGTCGAGGATTTTGTGACCTGTTCTTCGTAATTTAAGGAAAATACGAGTTCCACAGACCTTGCACGTCATGGCAGGTTGCCACTTGCCTTCTCGGTCGCGTGTGAAACTTTGGATGGCGCCGCAATTAGCGCACTTGTAGTCAACAGTGAGGTCAGCCATATCTTTCACTCTCATCTGCGCGACCGGCCTCTCCTCTTTGAAGGTGTCCTTTCACACAAGGAATGTTCATGGGTGGCGCGCGGTGGGCTAATAACATGGCAGAGGACAAACTCGTTATCGATGTTGTCGACAATGGTGGACAATGGACTCACCGTGAATGGCGCATGCTAAGGTACCTTGGCGTAGATACTCAAATCATTGAAAATACAACCCCTGTAGATGAACTTCGTGATCTTGATGGCCTGATTTTGTCAGGCGGTGCCGCTCGTATTGGATTGTCAGGAGAGTTGGGTAATTGTGCTGCGTTTTTAGAACTAGAAATTCCAATCTTAGGTATTTGCGCTGGCCATCAATTTATGGCGCGCCACTACGGAGGAGATGCCAGAGAATCACCCGAGCCTGAGTTCGGTGCGATGAGTATTGATTTGATTGCAGGAGGAGGGGTTATTTTTGCAGAAACTGGCCAAAAGCAGACTGTTTGGGAAAGTCATAACGATGAAGTTCATGAATTGCCTGAGGGTTTCTTCATTACTGCATCTAGTGAGTCCTGTAAAATCCAGGGTATGGAAAATGAGAACGGGGACCGTTTCGGATTACAGTTCCATCCTGAAGTTAATGATTCTGAATTTGGAAAAGAGATGTTTTCCAACTTTGTTGAAGTCTGCCGCAAGGCGAAAGGCGCCTGATGCATAGACATTTATTCAGCGATAGGTGATTGGTTTGCGCGAGATGCCACTTTATCCAGTCACGCCCTTCATTGGTTTTTCAGACCCGGTTAGTTCTTTCCTGCACCTTATTGCAGCCGCTGTGTGCCTATGGTTCGGAGTGAAGTTGTTGTACAATTTCAAAGGAAGTATTGGTTCAAGAATAAGTCTAGGAGTGTTTGTATTTGGAACTATTTTCATGTTCTCTATGAGCGGCGTATACCACTTATTGGACCAAGGTGGGACTCCGCGATATGTGATGCAACACCTAGATCATGCGGCTATTTGGATTATGATTGCAGGAACATTTACTCCAATCCACGTCATTTTGTTTACTGGCTGGAGGCGTTGGGGTGTGCTGGCTGTTGTATGGACAGCGGCAATTACCGGCCTTGTATTGAAGACGATTTTCTTTGACGATTTTCCAGAGTGGCTAGGTTTGATTTTCTATCTTGCTTTAGGATGGATAGGTGTGTTTTCAGGAATTATGCTTTCTAAGCAGGAAGAATGGCACGACGTGCGCCTAATTGGATTCGGAGGCATTGCGTACAGTTTGGGGGCGGTTTTCGAATTTTTCCAACCGCCGTTTTTCATTCAAGGAGTAATAGGGCCTCACGAAATATTCCACATTGCGATAATTATTGGGGCATATTATCACTGGACTTTTATCGAACAACACGCTGATGTAAAATTAAACAGTATTCCGTTGAATGAAAATGAATAGTAACGTGGGCCCCCACGGCATATATACTCCTAGTCGCCAAGGCGAAACAATGTCAATTATTCCCGAGTACTGGGGGGCCGCGAAACAATATTTACGCTCGGCTGATGCCGTTATTGGTGGATTAATTGACCAATATGAAGAGCCCCCGCTCAGTTCTAAAGATGAATTGTTTGAAACCCTTATCCGTTCTATTGTTGGCCAGCAAATATCTGCTATTGCTGCTGATGCAATATGGGGCAGAATGGGGCTGTTAATCGAGCTTAAGACTCCTGGATCTTACGCTAAGGTTAGCGATCAAGAGTTACGTGATGCAGGATTGTCATTCAGAAAAATCGAATATATCCGGGGGATTGTAGAATCATGGCCGCGACTTTCTTTGATAGACTGGGGAAAAATGTCCGATGAAGAGGTTAGTAAAGAGTTGATTTCTCTGCGGGGCATCGGTCCTTGGACCGTGGATATGATTTTGATTTTCAATTTACTAAGACCTGATATTTTCCCTCTAGGGGATGTTGGTGTTGTAAGAATGATTGAGCGTTTGTATGCTAATGGTGAATCTCTCGATACTAAAGAATTGAATAAAGTTGGAGATGTTTGGGCCCCTTACCGTACCGTTGCAGTGTGGTACCTTTGGCGTAGTCTTGACCCGGAACCTGTTGAATATTGATTATTCAGTTTCGCTCGGTTTCTCGTACTCTCTGTAGTTGTTGAAAATGTATATCCCAACAACAATAAAGAAAATTGTACCAAATAAAACGAATCAAGCCGCATGTTCATCGTCTAAAAGACAGTCTGCATAGTATGATGGCCTACTTTTGCCATGTCCTACTAAAGTCTAGTATGACATAAATGTAGGCCGCTTTTGTCCCAACGGGACGAGTTTATCGGCTATCTGAATCAAGGATTTGAGATTAAACTCAAGATTTGCTTTCCATCCAATCTTCGATTTCTTTTGTTGCTAGAATTAGGGTTGGGGCCCACAGGCCCACGAATATACCTAAGTTTTCGTCACCAGTTACGAAGTAAAGATACAGAGATCCTACTACTGATAACATGCTTGCTATTAATCCAATTCTTGCCAATTGTCCACTCATACTAACTCACTCAAAGCCTTTTAATTAGATTACATTAATAATATGGTGTTTTTAATTAACATTACAAAACCGATGGTTTGCGATGGGTTCAATGGCCTACTGCCCCCCGGTTATACTGAGAGGGTGTAAGATGAGGCTTAGGCACATCGACCGTATTCGAGCTATAGCGATACTATGCATGGTTCAAGTTCACACCGCTGCATTAATTCCGCCAGAAGGAATTTCTACCAATCACCCGATTGCATTTGTTTCAGCGGCCGTTGGTGGAATGGCCGCACCGCTTTTCGTAACAATTGCAGGGTGGGGGATGTACAGTAGTTCGAAGAGGAGGGTTTCTTTAGAGAGTCAAAACTTTTCATCGTGGATTAAATGGGTTTTACCGCGATTTTTAATCCTAATTTTATGCCAGTTTTTGGTTAATTGGGCCTTTTTGTTAGAAAGGGGGGGGCGGTTTGAATGGATGAGCCCTGGGGTCCTAACGCTGCTAGCACTGGCATCACTTCTAGGACCGGTCATGGCCCTGATGAAAAGGTGGCACAGAGTTATCTTAATGCTCTCATTTGTGATATCTCCGTTAGTGATTGTTAGTTTAGGTGGTATCGATTTAACTTGGTTAGAAATGGTGTATGCCGGCGATTTAACGGAATGGCTTCAGCGACTTTTACTAGATGGGACTTATCCTGCATTACCTTGGCTAGCGTTCATTTTCCTAGGCAGCCTAATAGAAGATTTCAGGGGCTCTTCGCAAATTAAAGGTTTGATTTCTTTAGGCCTGTTGGGTATTGTAGCCAGTATGATTTATTCATACCATTCTGGTGAAGCGTGGGCGCTTACGAGAGGGGATGCTATGCTCACCTTTTTCCCAGCCAATACTCCTTTCATCTTGACTTCGGTTATTTTTGTAATAGTTATATTCAAACTTTTAGAAGGTAGTGAAATGGAAGGCGGTCAGCCAACTGGCGGGAACAAATTATCTTGGATTGAGCCTGCAGGAAGGTTGTCCTTGACAATATACGTTGCTCACTTTGCGTTGTTAGGAATTGTCGCATTCAATCTACAAGATCGGGCGCAGCTTGGAATATATGTTGCATTTACAGCAACCATATTTCACACTTTAATCTGGATTCCTTTAGCGATATTGCATGAAAAATACATACCTAATATATCGTTTGAAGGACTACTAAGAAAATTAAATTGATTTTCACTTAGTAATCAGATTTTGAGGTTTGCCTGTCGCGCTAATAGCACAATTCGCATGCTATGTTCTAGCATTGCTGCGTTTGCCCATGCATCATCTAAGTCTGCTCCAACACAATATGCTCCATGACCACGGATAACGACGCATTTACTTCCCCCTTGAGTCAAAGCGTCAGCGGTTTGACGAAGGAAGTCGTCGGGGTTTTCGGCGTCTGGGTCAACGATTACAATCTTACCTAGTAGTTTCTTGCCAACTTCATCTATCGGTGAGCAAAGAATGAGATCTTTCTCACAACTGGCTGCTGTAGTGTGGGCTCCCAACATGTGGATACAAGATGCTGGGCCTCCGGTCTTCAGTGAGGTAGAAGCCAGTAAGACTTCGAGAATTCGCCAATCTGTAGGTGCCCCTTCGGGAGCCCCTTGCCCTAAGCGGGCGCCAACTAAACCGCGTTCATTAAGTCTGGAAAGTGTGGTTCCTTCCCTGGTAGATATCATTACACCTGGCATTCCCGGGTGGAGCATAGAAATCGAACCCATATTTGCTCGAACAAGGTGTTCTCTGTCTAACTGACGGGCTAGTCTGGCCATGTCTGCAACAAGGTGGTCCGGCACTACGATGTCAGCAGCCAATACTGCAGGAGGCATTCGCTCGGTTTCCAATTCCTCGATTACATCGCCGGCCCCTGCTAAAGATTTACGAAGGCTGTTTACTTGACCTGAAAGGAGTACTACTTCTTGTTCGGCTGCTTTCGCCCGATTAGAAATATCTGGTTTAGGAGCCACGAATTGGGGCTCAGGCTCAGGCTCTGGTTCAGGTTCAGGTTCAGGCTCAGGCTCAGGCTCTGGCTCTGGCTCTGGCTCTGGTTCAGGTTCAGGTTCAGGTTCAGGTTCTAGTTCAGCAACTTCCGCCTCCTGTTGAACTTCCTCTACTGGTTCGGGATCAGAAGGTGGGGGAGCTGGTGGGCCTGAAGGGCGTCTGGAAGGAGGACCTGTTGGGGGTCCGGAAGGTGGGCCGGAGGGGGGACCGGGTGGAGGGCCGGTCGGAGGCCCCGAAGGAGGGCCGGTGGGTGGACCGGTCGGGGGGCCTGCTGGAGGTCCCGCTGGTGAATTCTCGGGGGTTTCCTCTTCGACTTCAGGTTCTTCCATTGGAGATTCTTCTTGTAAGGGGGTTTCTTCTTCATCTTGTGTTACTACTTCTTCGGGAGCTTCAATATCGGTGGATTCTTCTTCAACGGGTGGTGTAAAGCCATCTAGACCGCCAAATGCTCCTCCAAACATATCATCTGCTGCTGCATTTGATGCAACCTCTCGAGACTTCTCTGCTGACGTTTTCGGACCGGCCACGTTCTCTCCCCGATGGGGCCACAGAGCGCGGCTTAAATAGCGGTTGTTACTCGGCGACTTGCTGCCCGTGTGGTGTAGCGGTTATCATGAGGCGTTGTCGATGCCTCGACCCGGGTTCGATTCCCGGCACGGGCGCTTAAATGAGGCACTGGGTGGCTTTGCAGCCCTTACGAATCATTCTTCAACGATGAATAATACCGCCAATCATGCGCGCAATTGCATACACGTTCGTTCTCATACTATTGAGTCCGATGGCTATTGCGTGTGAAACCGAGGTAGAAAGGGCACTGAATGGTTGGTTTCCCTCTCCAACAGGCATTTCTCCAGACAAGGATGAGTCGATTAGGGAGTCTATTAGAATTGCTTCTATTGGGCAAGAGGTGGCGCGTTTCCAATTATGGCGCGTTCTCAATGGAGTCGAGTTAACTGAAAGGCAAATTGCAGATGAAATTGAAAGATCTATGATAGAAAATGGTTCTAACCCAAATTGGCCATCTTTCGACACTATCGTAGCCTCGGGCTCTAATGGAGCAATCCCTCACGGAGACCCTGATAACAGGGGGGCTGGGCCTAAGATTGTAGAAACCGGAGATGTAGTGGTCGTCGACCTAGGAGCAAGAGTAAACGACTGGGTTAGTGATGTTACCAGAACATATGTTGTTGGGGGGACCACTAATGAAACAATCATCTCATCCTACATGGCGGTCTATGATGCTCAGAATCTAACATTCCCAGTGATTGAGGCAGGAACTCCTGCGTGGGTTCCTGACGATATCGCAAGAACCCACATTACGGAACAAGGGTACGGCGATTTATTCATTCACAGCCTTGGTCATGGATTTGGAGTATGTGTGCATGAACCCCCTTTGCTATCTAGTGGCTCATCTGACCCTTTGTTTGGTTTAAGCTATAACGAGCAGCCTTTGATGGTGTATGACGCCATTACTATTGAGCCAGGAATATATCACGATGGTTGGTTTGGCATTCGCATTGAAGATGATTTCTTGGTCAATGCAGACGGCCACGAGTTCCTAACTGCCGATTTACCAAGAGATCTTGATTGGGCAATGATTACTCTTGAAGACTACACTGATGAATCAGTAACAGAAGTCGAAGGAGATGAGGACAACTCTTCGTTCCTGCCATACCCAGTAGGAATTGTAGAATTGGTTGTGCTCGTTTCTATTATTGCCGCAGTTAGGCGAGATGAGTTAGATGAATTGAGCAAGCAGAACATAGAAGCGCCCTGTTTTGTAAATTAAAAAAGCCCCCATCAGGAGCAAACTCCTGATGAGGGCAATATCCCGTTAGGGTGTTTCATTTTCAATTAAGTGAATTTCACTCGTCTGCTGGTATGAACTGGCCAATCAATGTTGAACCAAGTGCAATTGACATAGCAGCTCCTGCTATCCATAGAGTCGTTCCTGCGCTTGCATCGCCACTTGGTAGCATGAAGTACCAAAGAACCATACCTAGAAGCATTAATCCGCCTGCTCCCCAAGAGATTACTTTCTGTCCCATTTCTGGAATTGCATCCATTGCGTCGACTCCAGCCATTGGTAAAACCAACATTAGAGTTGCAAGTAGTGCGAATACAACGCCTCCCCACATACCGATAGTTCCCATTGTTCCAGCGGTAGCTGTTGAACAAGCATCGTCTTCTCCATCTTTCGCAGATTTTAGTTCATCGCCTTCAAGGTCCGGATCGCTAGCTATTTTGCCTAAGAAATCACACTGATCAGACATAGCCCATGTGGCGATTAAATTATCGCCGTCACATTCTGCTTCCATTCCAGTGTATGCTTCTTCAACTGCATCAGCTAAATCTTCATCACAGTCCCCATCAGAATCTTCTATGTTCAAAGCATTCAGGCCGTATGTTACTTCCGTAGAGTCCTGTACTTCATTGCCCATAAATTCGTCCGAAGTTAGCCAAGAGCCGCCCATGACAGCCATAAGTCCCAAAATAAGGGACAGTCCCATCATACCCGCCATAATCATTCCTTTCATCTTTCCATCCATTATATTCACATTCCCGAGACTATTGCCTCAAATGGATTTCAATTCGACGAGTATATGAGTGTTGCACTAAATCAAACAAATAATAGCCGGGTTTGAGAGTTTGATAAAAAAAGCCGATTATTACTATCGCAGATGAGGAAAAATACCGCCGATGACGTAGAAATTAATACCTACTGGCTAAATGAATGCTTAGAAATGACAACTGTTGTTCAGACAATGTCGTGGTTTGTTACTGTTCCGCAAACCGTACAATAAACATCAACTCCTTTAATGCGTGGAGTTGCTCCTGATATGTCGCTTTCTGCGCCGCACTGGCACTTGACCTTGGTCTGCATGGTAATGGGCAATAAGCGCTCATTGATGAAATCAGCGGCGATTAAGTCCTGATTAGATGCGCCTCAATACAAGCGTATGTGTCTGCTGGAGAGTATGAGCGATTTGCTTCAATAGTCAAGGAAATAATTTCGCAACCGAATAAAATTTTTCTAATTTGGTCTTCTGCATGTTCAAGAGAATCTAGGGGGAGGATGGCCCATCCCCTAATTACTACCTCGTGGCCTTTTCTTAACAGCCCTAGCAAATCAGGTAAGTGGCCTATGCTATCGTGTGGAAGGTTGACCAACAAGAGGTCGCAGCAATTGGGTAACTCACTGGAAAGAATTCTTGCATCTCTACAAGCAGTCCTGTTGTTTGGAAGGTTTAGAGTAAGCAATTCGGCTGCTTGTGGGTTCAAGTCACTTGCAAATATTTCTTCAATAATTCCCTCCAAAGATGCAAGTGGGATTAATCCAGGTCCAACTCCTGCATATGGATCGCAAACTGTAATCGCCCTACCCAACTTCTGTGATAATTCCTTAGCGCAATCAACCGTTCCGATTCTTTCATTTGCTAACCTAGGAGAATAGTACGCTACTGCTGGGTCAACCCAGAATTGGCTACCGCTTTCTCTTACCATTGTTCTGGTTTTTGCAGAAGCGTCTTCGGAAATAACTGCTAAATCTCTGACGCGGAATTTGCCTTTAACTCCTTTATCCGCGCATATGACCCTAGCACTAGGGTGCTGTTCTATCATTGCTTTAGCTATCATCGCAGAATGTTTGGAAACTGATTTTGGTATTTTGACAATTATAACGTCGCCCACCTGGTCATGACTCATAGGCCATTCTTCTTCATAGGAATGAAATAATTCGGTGTCGAGTCGCTGTGTCCAGTGCCTAGGACCTTGGCGAATTGCCTCTAATTGAATTATAACCAGGCCTTCGATATCTTGCGGCGCTGATTCGTTTAATGCAATCGCTCTGTTTTCGCCTAAGTTATGAATTCCGCAACCCTCTGCTAGCCAGCCTTCGCTGGCTAATCTCTTTCTCCATAGGGAGGTTTCTTTGCTCGGCACGCTCAAATGGCGCATAGTCTTCGCCATGCCCACAGGAGCAGGTGGTTTGAGCATGGCGGCTGGTTTGATTCTAATTGGCATGGGCCCGGGTGGCGTTGGAGGTATGACTCGCGATGCAATAACCGCTGCGGTAAATGCTGACTTCAGAAGATATGAAGCGTATACTGCTCTATGGAGTCAAGAAGATTTAGAATCTCTTGAATCTGAGATTGGTGAAATTCAGCAGGTCATGCGCCCTGAAGTCGAAGACCCTACGGAATTACTTGTCCTTGCTAAGACAAATACAGTTGCTGTGTTAGTCGTAGGAGATCCGTTACAAGCAACAACGCACGTAGATTTACAATTACAGGCCGCAGAGGCAGGAATAGAATGTAGAGTCATCCATGGTGTATCAATAACCGGATTGGTTACTGGAGCAGTGGGGCTCTCTAACTATCGGTTCGGAAGACAAACTACCCTTACCTATGCTTACGGAGGATGGATTGCAACATCGCCCTTGGAGGTGATTGCTATGAACAGAATTCAAGGCCTGCACACTCTAGTTCTACTAGATTTAGACCCTACGGGAGAAGGTGTTGGCGGCCAGCGCCCAATGCAACCATCTGATGCCGCAGATGCGATTACAAATATGGCCGATAAATTATCTGAAGTTCTCGAAGAGATGGATACAGATTCAAATTTGGATTCCCTAAAGTATGAAGCGTGTGCAGAAATTTGTACAGATATTGATTCGATGATGGTGGTGCTGTGCAGCGATATGGGCACGGTTGGACAAAATATTTCTTATGGGACTGTTGGAGAATTAAAGCACGCTGCTGTCGGCGGCCTGCACTGCTTAGTTGTGCCCGCCAAACCGAGTGATGTCGAGAAGGCTGCACTTCTAAGATGGTCGAAGAACTGAACAGGGGGCGGCGTCTCCGCGCAACTGATGGCAGGTCCTGCTCAGGTTGAATTCCCTGGTAAAAAGCGTCAGCGTATGCGTATGCGTGGCACTAAGCAGGCTAATTTAGATACTCAGAAAAGGTTGAGGAAAAACCTTGACAGGTTGTTGGAAGAAGGAGAGATTTTGCTTCCTGCAATGACTTGGACTGGGAAATTAAAATGGGGTAGGACCGATCCAGTCACAAAAACTCTGAGAGAATTACGAAGAATTCTCGATAAGCGCCATGATACAAAATGGCTAGCTAAGAGGATGATGGCAAAGCGAGGGGACGATATTGGCAAAGCGTTTGCTGGCTCATTAGTGGCAGCCCATGAGACAGATATTTCTCTTGTCGGAAACTACAGTCACCCATCGTTTGGCAAGGCGTCTTATGTGCGTAAAGGCGACGGAAAGATAGCCTACCAAGCAGGGGTACAAAACCACCACATGCCGACTCTTCGAATGCTTCCTTGGGAAGACCACGCAAGAAAGGGGTACTTCTTCTTCTCATGGCACGGTGGGTTCGTTTGTAGTGGCCCGACGCCTACAATTCCAGATGGCTGGTTGCACGATGTGCTCGGCCGGTCGCGATTCGATTTTACCAATGAAGGAAATATATGGGCTACGAAGGGATTAGATCTTGAGAAGATTGCAAATAATGAAATGTCAGGAGAGGGATATCTACTACTGAATTTTATCGACGGTAGTAAAGTCGCAATTAGTTTCAACAAACTTGAAACTATCAAAGGAAAGACTTCGTTTATTCACGATTTAGCCCTCTCTATGCTCCCCCCTAATCTTTCAACTGTAATGACTCCAGATGCAATTTGGTATCCAGAGGGATGCTCAAGAGAAGGTGCTAGAGAAGCACTAGACCGAATCTTAGATGCTTGGATGGGCCTTACATTAAACGAAGGTTCGATAGCAAAAAGGGCAAAGGCTGCTGTATTACACCACTTGGATGATGGTTTTGTCGTAGGGGAAAAATGGTTTGAAACCGCTGAGGAAGCCGTCTTAGAATTGAATGGCTCTTCCTCTGAGAAAGGTTTAGCACTTACATTGATGCTAGAAGCGGAGGGCTCGGGAATCAGAATTTCTAGTAAAGGAGAAGTTCACGAAAGAGAAGGGACTGCACTAGAAATTGCTGCAGCGTCTTGTAACGATGTTCTTTCCGCATTATGGGAAGACCATGGCCTTGCCGGACTGATTAATATGGGCATTGACCAAGAAGAAGCTGAAGAATTGTGGTCGAACCAATGTAACAAGAAAAGGGCTTTTGGTAAATTCTTGAAGGATATTGAGTCCCAAAGGTCGAAGGCCGATATTATACAAAAATTCCCTTACAGAAGAGGAAAGGTCCCTGGGCCTGTTGGACTGATTCATGACCTCACTATCCTAGGTTTAGTTGACGGTGTTGGCAAGGCTGAGAAAGAGGCTTTGGCCAAAAAAGACGGAATAGATGCCGAGTCTGCTTCATGGGCTTGGCTAGTAGCTTCAGGAAGATCGAATGGTCAAGAATGGCAGTTCTCATCCGATGCTAGAGAGAGAGGAGGAGCCTGGGGGCCCGCTGCTGGCGCTGTTTGGAAAACGGGCCAGTCATTGGTAAATGGTGAAGATGTAGATTACAAAGAGTCTCTAGAGCTTCTACGCAAAGCGTGTGGCCAAATAGAAGAATTGCCGTAATCAAAGATTCGCAAGTGCATTGGAAATATCATTCCATAGGTCTTCAACATCTTCTATACCGATTGAGATTCGAACAAATCCGGCGCTTAATCCTGCGGCGATTCTAACATCTTCTGGAATCCCCATGTGACTGGAATTAAACGGGCATTCAACCAAACTTTCTACGCCGCCTAGGCTAGTTGCTTCAAAGATAATTTCGAGTCCTCGCATGAACTTTAATGCCGCTGCATCTCCGCCTTTTACAGTAAATGCAATCATTCCTGTTCCTTTTGGAATTATTCGTTTTGCAAGTTCATAATCTTGGTGAGTCTCTAGGCTAGGATGGTGTACTACATCAATTAAATCGTGCGCCTGTAATCTATTTGCTATCTCTTCTGCATTAGCGCAGTGTGTTGGCATCCTAACAGCAAGTGTTCTGATTCCTCGCTCTAAAAGATAACAATTATGAGGGTCTGGAGAGCCCCCGAAGTGCACTTTTTTCATAAACATCTCAGCGATTAGATCTGCTCTTCCGACTACTGCTCCTCCGATTATATCTGAATGACCGCCAAGGTACTTGGTAGTAGAATGGATTACCAAATCTGCACCCATGGTAATTGGCTGGCAACCCCAAGGCGATGCGAAGGTATTGTCAATTAGCAATAACAAGCCGTGGCGTTTTGCAATTTCGGACATTGCTTCAATATCACAAATTTTGATCACTGGATTCGTAATAGTTTCAATGTAGAGCATTTTTGTATTCTCTTGGATTGCTGCCTCATAAGATGCTGGGTCTTGCATATCTGCCATCGTGGTTTCGATTCCAAAACGCGGCAACTCTTCAGTCATCAGTCCATATGTTCCCCCGTATACATCGGAGCTTGCGACAATGTGATCGCCTTGTGAAAGAAGTCCCATCAGGGTTGTGGATATTGCGGCCATACCGCTAGCGAATAGTTCTCCGTCTTCTGCTCCCTCTAGAGCGCAGATTTTCTGAACCACTGCTTCAGAGTTAACGCTTGATAGTCGCGCATAGAGTAGTGTGTGTTGTGCTCCTGCTGCCCAACCAGCATATCTCTCGTCTGTCAAGTGGTATGTTGAAGATTGAAAAATAGGGGTATTTACTGCTCCGTCGATGTGCTGCGTACCCGCGTGCACTGCATTAGTTGAAAATTTCCTTTTGTCGGACATTGGCATCTCCAAACCAATGTTCGGGTCTGGCGCTCATCAACAATTCGCCTTTAATTTGATTTGATTGTCGGTAATTACCCCTCTTTCCACTGGAAATACCGACATTATGACGGAATCCTTGATAATGTGGTGTCTATTCGTTTTAGATATGAAACTCGATTCTAACGATTTGAAACTTATTGAGTTACTTAAACAAGATTCGCGTGCTTCTGTTACGTCATTGGCCGAATCGATGGGTATTGCTAGAGTTACCACCCATGACAGGATGGTAAGGCTTCAGCGAGAAGGAATTATTCGAAGATATACTGTTGATATTGATGCTAAAGCTTGGGGGTATGAACTGAGAGCGTTCATTTTTGCGAGATGTGACAGGGGAGATGTGGACCGCAGGGCTGTCGCTCAGAGGCTATGTGCCCTATCTTACGTTGTACGATGTAATGTAATTGCAGGAGATTGGGATTTGTTAATTGAAGTCGTTAGTCCATCTATGGACTCCCTGGGGGATGCGATATTGGATGGCTTGTCAAAGGTAGGTGGAATTGCCAGCACCCAGACGATGGTTTCGTTCTATGATTACTCAGGCCCTGCGTCCTCGCTCAGATGATTTTCTTCATCATCCCCAGATTCGTCCAACTCGACTATTATATTGCCAATTAGAAGAAGTAGCCCCATCATAAGCCATATCGATAGGTCCACCATTCCTTCAGACCACCCATATATCGTTGCCCAAACGGGCTCGAATGAGTAGATTATTGCAGCATGGGTGGGGTTCAGATATTTCTGGAATGCATTTAGCATGAGAATGCAGGCTAGAGAGCCAAATAAGCCAAGGCACAATAGTGGAATTATCACTCCTTCTTGCCATGCTACCTCAACCACCATTGGATCGCCTGATGCTACGAGTGCAATTATCCCTGCTCCGATAACTAATACCGCGAAGGATGTTGAAGTTACGGCTATCGGATTGAGTTTCTTTGTTATCGAATCTGTATAGATTATGTGTAATGCAAAGAAAAATGCGCAGAACACGGTAAGAATCTCCCCCTTGCCCCAAACAATATGCGGTGGTCCGTCGATGAAACCAGCCCCCAATGTAGCCAATAGCACTCCTACGATCATCATCCGTGTCGGTTTTTTATCACTGATTTTTACAGACAGTATTGCAGTAAATACGACATATAGCGAAGTAAGGAAAGCAGATACAGAGGGTGAAACTGAATTTATTCCTAGCATCTGTAATACAAAGCCTGCCAACATTAGACTTCCAAGAATCAGTCCACCTGACCAGTCTTCTTTAGAAGCAAGAGCAGTTCTTGCACGACTGGAAAACAGAACAAGTGCGACGAATGCAATCAAAAATCTTGAAGCAACGATCACTCCGACTACTCCGGTTTTAGAATATTCATCCAATTGAACATCGAGTGAGTTCATTGCTTGTTTCATCCAGACGAAGGTTCCGCCCCATAACAACGTAACAAAAAACAGGCCTATTGCGGCCTGGCGCCTAGTTGCCATGAATAATGCCTAATCGCTTTGCTTTTCATGGTGGCGGTACTTTTCCGATATTCCTCGACGTAAGGGGCTTGTAGGAATTTTGGCAATTACATTTAGAGCGTACTTTGCTAAGATTACGAGTTGTTGTGCGCCAACACTCTTGAGCCGAATGGTGTGTGTGACGGATATGGCGAGTGGTCGTTTCTGGGATGCCCCGATTGAAACGGGCACGATTCCGCCACCGGATAGTGAATTCGATTGTATTGTTGTTGGAGGTGGCCCGGGAGGGGCTGCTGCTGCTTCTTACCTAGCGATGGATGGTAAAAAAGTCCTATTGGTTGAGCGAGGAGTTTGGCCCCGAGACAAGGTTTGTGGAGATGCTGTTGGTGGTAAATCTTTGAGTCACGTTATCGCTTTAGGATTAAAAGCAAAGTTAGAATCTACTCCTCATTTTAGGGTTACGGGAATTGTTTTCTCATCGCCAAATGGTAGTGATGTTACCGTGCCTCTTCCAGAAGAAGACGTTGAAAGAATGGAAGCAGGATATTCATTACCACGTCAGCAATTTGATTGGCTACTATTCGAAAGGGCTACAGAATTAGTTCTTGAAAATGGGGGTTCTGTAATTCAAGGTTCACACGTAACCGAAGTTCACACTGATGAGGGAAGAGTCACTGGAGTTGAAGTTGGTATTGGGGGCAAGAAGGGTGAAAAAAGAAACTACACCGCCCCTTGGACCATTGGAGCCGGAGGATATTTGTGCCCAGTCGCTAAAGCCGTAGTCAAGGATTTAGCCAATGAAGAATTGGTTGATCGAATGCATTATTGCGGTGGATATCGAGAGTATTGGTCAGGAGTAAAGGGTTGTGAAGGCAATGCTGGAAATATTGAAATTCATTTTGTTGATAGTATAATCCCTGGCTACTTTTGGCTATTCCCCCTAGGTGGCGGTAGAGTCAATGTAGGGACTGGTATGGTTTTGGGCCTGATGGATAAACAGAAGAAAAAACTCAGACCTCTACAGGCTGATGTTATTGCTAATCATCCCCTTTTCAAAGAGCGGTTTGCTGATGCTGAAATGATTAAAGGAACTGGAAAGGGTTGGCAATTACCATTCGGTAGTCCGAGAAAGGGTGAGAAAAACCAACCTCGTCGTGCTTATGCTCCTGGGGCCTTATTGATTGGAGATGCAGCTAGTTTGGTTGATCCATTTTCGGGAGAAGGGGTTGGAAATGCCTTGCTTAGTGGAGAAATGGCTGCAAGACATGTTATCGAAAATGTAGGCGGGGTTGCTTACCAAGAGGAATTATGGGCAGCACTGGGCCCGGAACTTACAAATTCTTTCAAAATGCAAAAAATGAGTCGCAGGAAATGGCTACTAAACTGGTTTGTAGGAAAGGCTGGACGTAAACCGGTTATTCAAGAAATGATGACCGAGATGATCGCGAGTAAAGAAGCTCAAGAAAATCTACATTCAAAGTGGTTCTTGGTGAAGACATTACTATTCTGATTGGTGATTTAATGGATACAAAATTAACTGGTGTTAAAGCGGTGTTCTTGGATTTAGATGGTACTATCTATCTGGGTGGCAACCTGATAGAGGGCGCTCTTGAATTTCTTTCACGGTGTGAAGAACAGGGCGTTAAGCGCTATTTCCTATCAAATAACTCTTCCAGGTCTGTAGAACAGTATGTTGCGAAGTTGAACGCAATGAATATTCCTTGTAGTGCCGAAGATGTCCTACTTTCTACTCACGATTTGCTATCTTGGCTTGCTAAAAATAATATCACCAAAACGTGGGCAATTGCAACAAAGGGAATGTGTCAGATGATGGAAGATGTTGGAATTACCACAAGAGACGAAGACCCGCAATACGTAGTTCTAGGGTATGATACTGAAATTGATTACAACAAAATCTCAACCGCTTCTATTCACATGCACAGGGGAGTACCATTAGTCGCTAGTCACCCAGACATGGTTTGTCCATCTCCAGATGGAGGACTTCCTGATGTTGGGGCATATCTTGCAATGCTGAAGGTTACTACTGGTAAAGACCCGCATCACATCACTGGGAAGCCAAACCCGGGAATGATAATGCATAAGATTGAGGAGTTGGGGCTGAATCCGTCAGAATGTGCAATGGTTGGAGACAGACTATACACAGATATGGAAATGGCAATAAGAGCAAAATGTGTTTCCGTTCTCGTACTATCGGGTGAAGCAACACTCGCCGATTTAGAAGAATCTGGCAAAGGGGTCGATGTTGTCGTCGACTCTGTGGATCTGTTACTGAGGTGAAGTTTTGGGCAGGATTGAGGAGTTTATCACAAGAAGAAAGCGGTTTGACCCAGAAGGTCATGTGGTTTCTGGTAGACTAGCCGAGTATAGGTTGCTAAAACTAACCAGAGCGGTTTGTAAGGATGCTCTGGTTCTAGAAGGAATTAGAATCCCTGACCCCGAAGAAGGAGGGAGAAGGGAGATCGACATGGTGGTCGCTACTGGTGACGAAATACTATTCGTCGAGCAGAAACATTGGTCTGGCTCATTTACAATTACAAGTGAGGGTCGGTTTTTCCAACAAAGAAAGAATGGTGGAACTTTGATGCACAAAGATATCGTTGCCTGGACTGCGCGTAAGGGGGACATTTTGTGTGACCTTCATGAAAATCGTACCGATAAAGAGGCGCCGCCGGCCAGAACTATTCTTGTTTTCTCAAATAAAAACCTTGAATGGGACCCTTTACCAGATGAAGTCCCTGCTGAAGCATATGATGAATTGGGGTTTATCGATATGATTGACAAAATGAAAAAGTCACCTCCGTCAAAGGAATTGCATGAAACTTTGACCGGTTTTGGAACCTGGGATACGGTGCACCTCAACGGAGGGAAGACTGTGCATGGTGATATTCTTGAGTACCCCTTCGAAAAGAAAGACTGTACAATAAAAAATACTGGAATATTGGGATTGATTACTGGGCCAAAAAGCACCTTATCTACTGGCCAGGCTGTTAAAGACCAATCTGGTCCACATATTTCCGTTGTAGGAGAGGATGGTTCGCGAATTATTCCTTTCGCCAATATCTCCAGAATAGAATTTAGTAACCCTAGAGAGGAGTGGGGTTGATGTTGGAAACAATTGGTTTTGCTGCAGGGATTCTAGGAATAGTAGCATGGATACCGCAAGTTAAGACCGTATGGATTGAAAAGCGCCATGATGGCGTTTCGATACCTACTTTTGCAGTAGTTGCTGTCGCTCTAACATTGTGGATGTTCTATGGTATAATGCTGCCTTCGCCTTCGATAATTTTCAGTAATGCTGCCGCCCTATTGATGATTTTATCAGTAATTATTGGCGTAATTAAGATTCGAAGAAACGAGTCTTAGTTCGCAGAATTTGTAGTTGAAATAATTACTTCGCCTATTTTGTATGGGTCGCCGTTAGAGGCTGGTCGACGATCTTCAAGTCTGCCAATCCAACCATCGGCAGGAACTGATGCTGGCACTCTAATCGACGCCCCGCGGTCAGAAACACCGTAAGAGAATTGATCGATTGATTGTGTTTCGTGAAGGCCTGTCAAACGCTCATCGTTATAGGCGCCATAGACGTCCATATGTTTCTTGATATTCCGGCCAAATGCTTCACAGATGCTATCGAAAAGTTCCTTACCGCCTACATCACGCATGGCTCCATTAGAGAAATTAGCATGCATGCCTGAGCCATTCCAGTCACCCTTAATCGGTTTAGGATGGTAATCGATGTAATAGCCGTAGTTTTCAGTTAGGCGATCTAGTAAGTATCTTGCAACCCAAAGTTCGTCTCCTGCGCGCTTTGCGCTCTTAGCGAATATTTGGAATTCCCATTGCCCACATGCAACTTCTTGGTTGATTCCTTCAAAATTAATTCCAGCTTCTAAGCATAGATCTGCGTGTTCCTCAACGAATGCGCGACCATGAGTATTCTTTCCGCCAACTGAACAGTAGTAAAGTCCCTGTGGACCAGGATATCCTCCAACTGGGAATCCAACCGGGAGTTGTGTATCTGCGTCCATAATGAAATATTCTTGCTCATATCCAAACCAAAAATCGTTGTCATCATCATCAATTGTTGCTCTTGCATTACTTTCATGAGGGGTTCCATCTGCATTCATGACTTCACACATTATTAGAAAACCGTCGATTCGCTGAGGGTCGGGGAAAATTGCAACTGGTTTAAGAAGACAATCTGAATCTCCACCGGAGGCTTGTTTGGTGGAAGAGCCATCAAACATCCAAATTGGGCATTCTTCGAGTGTGCCTTCGAAATTATTTTTGACGAGGGTCTTGCTACGCATGTTTTGTGTTGGCTCATATCCATCTAACCAGATGTACTCTAGTTTCGCTTTAGGGAACATTGTTATCACTCGCTTCCCTGTTGAGACGGTATATTATACAATCGCATATTTTTTTGTAGATTTAGTGATTATAATTATCACATAATCTCAAATTAATTAGTCGTATGATTAGTTTTTTGTGATTTAATTAACTGAATGATTATGCAATTATGTCGTCTTTGCTGCACTGTTTGTGCATTTGTACAAAAATTAGGTTTCAGTTGTTAGCTGCTTCAGAATTCTGCGGAGTAACGAGAACGTTATCGCCGCTACGCTCTATGTGTGGGAAAGAGAAAGTTCCCCCTTCAACCGTCACCGGGCAAGAATTTCCACACGCTGGGGCGAGGTAATCTTCTCCGGTTTCTGTTAGTACGAGTTGTATGGAGTGGCCCGCGGGAAGAATTGCATCTATGCCTTGGAACTCCATCATCATAACAAGGCTTTGGCCAGGGAATACTGTTTGTGGATCATAACCGCCCGCATGATAGCGGATGTCCATCGTTGCGTGGCCGAGTCGCATTCCGGTTTCTGCGTCTTGTAGCTCGGCAAAAATTTGGCCCCCATCCATTGCTGCTGAAACATCAAGATGAAGAGTCGGCAAACCCGCAATTAGCATATCTTGAGTAAATCCATCACAAGAGAATGTGACCGTTTGTTGTCCCCCGCCTACCACAGAAGTTCCCCCCACACTATTTCCTTCTTGTATGCAGGTTGAGAGATCTATTGTTTCCCATGTAGCGTCTTGGGGAGGCCAAACATCCTCAATTCTCCATTGTCCGTCATTTCTCTGAATTTGGGCATGGTTTGCAGGTTTTGGGCCTACTCCTTTGAGATAATACTCAAACCATTCAAACAAATCCTGGCCCCAATCCCAGCGGGTCATATTGTGTATTGCTTCCCCTCCATATCCCGAATCTTGAGCGTTGTGTTTCGACCATTGGTCGGGATAATTGTGTTCCCATTGACCGAGCATGCCTCGGACATCGTATCCTGCTGCTGAATAATCAAGATACCAATTTGTCCCCGATGGGCCACCGAATACTTGGTGGGGATCTACGTTCCAATCCTGCATCCCTTGAACCCAATATATCGAACCATTCCAATTATTGAATGCCTTGTCAATATGACTTCTTTCATCATAGTAATTTTCCATGTAAGGGTCTAATTCTCCTAGCCCATATGTCGCAGGTCCTGCAAATATTCCCTCAACAATGTCTGGGCATATATTATCTAAATCGTCTCCATTGTAATCTACAGTGCTGCCAAAGTAATTCATGTGCATGACTTGGCTTCTAGCTTCAGCGCTTCCGTTCTTGTACAGCAGGGGGTGGAGTGCAGTGGTTCCAGAAATGGGAACTATAGTTTTCAGATGTTCACTGCCCAAGGCCGCTGCTTCCCATTGGGTTGCCCCCTCGTAGGACTTACCATACAACCCTACATTTCCGTTCGACCAGTTTTGTTGGCCTAGCCATTCAACTGCGTGGTGTATTCCAAGGCCCTCGCCCGCCCCACGGTAATCAAAACACCCGCTGGATTCTTCTGTACCAAAAACAGAAACTTGGGCGAATGCGTAGCCGTGTGGTATGTAATTATCGAAAATAAACTCTCCTCGGCCTGCACCGACAACATTGGTTGCTCCAGATTCGTCACCCGGCTGTCCAAAAGAAAAGTATGGGCTGACTACTGCAATGACAGGTACTTTATCCCCCGTTTCCGTATTGGATGGAAGCCAGTAAGAAAGGTGCACATTCGAGGTTGGTGGCCCGGTTTCCCATATATCTGAAGTGTCTACCTCAAATGTCGCTTCTTGTACATCTAATGCTGTGTGTGGGCCTTTCTCCAATACCATAGAATAGGAGCCATTCCACTCCCAATCCAGATATTGCCGCTCGTTAATATCTGGGTATAGGGCTTCGTCTTCGCTGGTTTTTTCGCCACTATTGTCTCCAAAACAGCCCGCTAAAGGTAGGAGAACAAAAAGTAAGGCTAGCAAAACAGCAGTGCGCATTATTGGATGCGTAACGCCCATGCGGCAAGAAGATGACCCTGTTGTGCATGGGGGGGATATGCCCGTGCTGGTAACAGGTGCTAGTGGATTTATTGGAGCGCATGTTGTACTTGAACTATTGAAACGAAAGATCCCAGTAAGGGCTATGATGCGTAACGTTGTATTAGCGGAGATGTTTCCTAAATCAGAACTTCTTGAAGTAGTTAAGGCGGATTTATTTGATGTTGAGTCCCTTCGTCTGGCAGTAGATGGTTGTGAAGATGTTATTCATTGTGCTGCGGCTCTTTACGTAGGCGTAAAGGATGTACAAGAGGATGTGGTTAAACCTTCGATTACAGGCGTCGAGAATTTATGTTCTGTAATGGATAATGTGAAACGAGTAATACATACTTCATCAGTTGCCGCCATACGTTCAACAAAGTATGAAAATGGCCATATATTCACTAACGAAGATTGGTGTAATGATGCCTCCGTTACGTCCAACCCCTATGGATTTGCTAAAGCAGAAGCCGAAAGGAGAATTCGTTCTTGGGCAGAAGGGCGAGATGTGAGACTAGTAACGATTCATCCTTCAATTGTATTTGGGCCAATTCTCCATCCCCGCCATGCAGAGGGTTCGATGGCATTCTTGAATCACTTCGTTAAAGGTCCGCCATTCGTTCTCGATATTCATGTAAATTACGTCGACGTTAGGGATGTCGCTTTCGCCCACGTTAATGCTTTAGAGATGGGGGTTGATCGAAGTAGATACATTGTGCACAAAGATGGAATGTGGCTAAATCAAATTGGAAGAATACTGGGTGGCGCGATGGGGAGAAAGTTTGCAACCAAGCGAATTCCGAGATACTTAGCTTATCTTTTCGCAATATTTCACCCCAAGTTATCCATCAGTAGGCTGAGAAGTACACTTGGGAAACACATAGGATATGACGTAGGAGATTCATTCACAGTACTGTCTCTTCCAAATTACGATACTACTGAAACATTAGTGGAGTCAATAAAATCTCTTCAAGCGCAAGATTGACACAGGGCTCCATGTGTGCCCCCTTATGATGGCAAGTGAAGTGTGGGGAGAGCGTTGGTCAAATTCAACGTCTGAAATCGCTCGTCGCTACATGGAAGTTGCTCATAGAAAACAGAGTTTAGTTTGTTTAGCTGCAGACCGTAGAACTATGGCTGGGCTATTCGAATTAATTGAAAATGTTGGACCCCATATCGCCGCATTAAAGACACATGTCGACCTTGTTGATGACTGGACTGTTGAATCCTGGGCCTCTTTTTGCGACGCCGCTCACAAGGCCGACCTTCTAATCTTTGAAGATAGAAAGTTTGCCGATATTGGTAAGATTAGTAGAGACCAAATGGCGGGAATTTACGATATTAGAAGTTGGAGTGATTTGGTTACCGCCCACCTAATCAGTGGACCGGATATAGTCGATGGATTACAGGCTGGGTGGGGAGATGTCAATCGAAAGGGGGGTGTTCTATTACTCGCCCAGATGTCGAGTCGTGGGAACCTTCTAAATCCAGATTATACCGATCAAGTTGTCGCCAAAGGTAAGGTGCACAAGGGTGTTTTCGGATTTATTGGAAATGGTTCTAGGCCGGAGGAACTTGCTGAGTTACGGTCTAAGGTTGGTAAATCAAAAATGATTTGGACGCCAGGAGTTAATCTTGCGGTAGGTGATGGAGAAATGGGCCAGCGCTACGGCGACCCGAGAGAAGCGGTGCTTGCTGGCTCTGACTGCATTATAGTCGGAAGTGGAATTCATCGTTCGCAAAACCCCGCTGCTTCGGCCGAGGATTATGCTGCTGCGTCGTGGAACGCTTTACTTGAGAGAGAGACATGAGTTCGTCACTTGTTGGATGGATTGTCGTTATTCCATTAGCGGTAGGCATCGGTTGGCTAGTTTGGTTTACCTGGAATAATAATCTAAAATTAGATGAAAGAATAGCTGCAGGAGATAATGAATTGTTGTCTTCATCGTCGTTTAAGATAACTGAAGTTATCAAAGCGCCTAATGGGAGTAAGGTTGAAGAAATTAAGAGTCAGGTTTTGCCGCAAGACCCTGCAGGATATATTCGTCAAGTTTTGCCTGATGGAAGAATTGCCCTAATCCCTGTTCAGGTTGCGCCTAGTGAAATCAAATCAGTCCACTCGACCATGAATACCAACCAGCAGCCGCCAGTGATGTGAATAGTAACAAAACCACCAACACTCTCTTACCCTTACTTGATCGCTTTTTCGTTCGTTTTTGTTCAACCACTGGTAGTGGATTAATCGCTAATGGGGGTAATCCAGGTAAGTCTGGCAGAGACAGGTCTATGTCATCTTCCACTGTAATCAACTCTTCAACTGGATGGATTGAATCTAGGTCTTGTAGACCCGGCGCTTCTGGTATTGGACCTAATACTAAGCCCCATATTGATTCAATTGCAGACGCAGTGATTGGTTTTTCGACCCATCCAATAGCGCCAGCAGAATGTGTTGCGTCTTGAGCTAATTGGGCTTGGCGCCTAGGGGCGCAAAATAAGATCCTGCATTCTTTACCATGCTCTCTCATCTCTAAAGCTGCTAAATGCCCATCCATAGATGGAATATCCAGAGATAGTACGACTAGTTCTGGGTCTAGGCGAATATACTCGTCAACCGCTTTATCTCCATCATCGCACGTAACGACATTAAATTCTCTCTGACGGAAGATTGTTGATAGCCTGTGTAATGCCATTTGATTATTGTCAACAAGTAGCACAGTGGGTGCTTCTTCGTCATCAACATCTGTTACTCGGGCCATGGTGAACAAACCTGTGAAGAACTTCATACTGATGAAACAACCGCTTAAAATTGGTTGTGGGGGTCATTCTTCTTCGTCTGTAATGATTTCTGCAGGCCCGTCTCGCGGATTGGTGAAGGTTTCGCGGATTGCTTCTGATTCTGCAACTTGGTCCTCTAACTCGCGCTGTCGGGATGGTGCTTTGATGAATTGTAATTGTAATTCTGAAATTATTCCATTTAGCATAGTGCTTTCCTTAGAATTTAGGTTACCTGTCATCTTTTGTTTTAGCATAGATAATGTGTCGATTGCCGCCTTTGTTTCACCTAAATTGTAGTGGGCTCTCCCCTCACTATCCTGTAGCATTCCCATATGCATCATTGCACTGCGTTGTATCATATGTACGAGTTGAAACAGGTGGGTGCTGCTTTCATCATCAAAGAATTCACTATCCATTTTAAAGCCTCATTCGAATAATTGTTCAAGTAGCCAATCTGGGTCGAACTGAATTAAGTCATCATATCCTTGACCTACTCCACACAAAACAATCGGTCTACCAGTAGCGTGAGCGATAGAAAGTCCAGCGCCGCCTTTAGCATCTGTATCGAGTTTGGTAAGAACTGCTCCATCGAACTTTAACATCTCTTGGAAATTTCTAGCCTGGTCGACGGCGTCGTTTCCTGCTAATGCGTCTCCGACAAACAATGTTAGGTGCGGATTTGCAACTCTCCTAACCTTCTCGAGTTCTGCCATTAGATTAGATTTATTTTGCATTCTTCCCGCTGTATCGACTAGTACTACATCGATTCCTTTTGCTTTAGCAGAGTCAACAGCGTCTCTGGCTATTGCTGCAGAGTCTCCACCTCTTTGGGATGACACGCAGCGAATGTTTAGGCGTTCACAATGAGTTTCTAATTGCTCGATTGCCCCCGCCCTAAATGTGTCGCCAGCAGCAGCAATAACAGAATGCCCTCTTTTTTGTAGAAGGTGTGCGATTTTAGCTACGGTTGTGGTTTTACCAGTTCCATTAACCCCGACGAACATGATTACTACTGGTGTGTCTCCTTTATCGATGAAGCCTTGGATACTTTCGTAAAAATCCCAATAGCCTGCCTTTAGAATACTTCTTAATGCTCTTTTCAGGCCCGCTTCCAGCACTTTTGCAATATCGGCACCTTTGCGTAATCTTTGGCCGGTGAGGTTTTTTCGAAGAGCCCCCATAACGGCTGTTACCGCATCTGATGAAATATCTGATTCAAGCATAATCCACTCGAGTTCTTCGATTAGATTTGTCAGGGCTGGACTATCTTTGATAATTCGGCCTCCAGATTCAACGACGCCCCCCCCTAGATCAATTGTTATTCCATCTTCGTCTTTGGATCCTGTGCCGCCGGTTGGGGCTGCTTTTACTTCCACTAATTGCCGGCCTGTTGTCGTCCTCATCATGTGAAGATCAATTTTTGAGCCTGCAAGTCTCTTGACTTCTTTACCGCCCCTTTTCTTGAGATCTTTCGCGTTTGCTTTACGTTGAGTGTTTACTCTTTTTGCCTCTTTTGCTAGTGCTTTCTTCTCTTTACGAGTAGGTTTAGAGGGGAGTGAGTACTCCTCGTCATCATCCCAATCCTCCCATTCTTCATCAACTTGAGTAGGTAGTGTTAATTCTTCAGAATCGTCAATGTCTTCCCACTCTTCTTCTGCTTGTTCCCTAGCTTCAGATGCCTTCGCTACTGCTTCGGCCGCTTCGTCTGTCCCTTCTTCTACAGAAAGTGCGTCTGTGTCGACTTCGGATGCAGCGTGCTGCACCTTTTTACGGAATTTATCAAACAAACCCATATTATCACCTAGTCATCGAGAGTTAGTTCTCCGCCCATTCCTCTACGCCTGCGCTTAGGTGTAGGGTCCGGTACTGTTTGGGTTGGATCAGGAGCCTCTTGTTCGGCAATTTCCTGTTTCGATTGTGACATTTCTTTTGCTGCTCTCTCGAATGTTGTTGCTAGTTCTTCAATTCGTTGAGATAGAATTGTTGCTTCGGATTCAAATTGAGATTTAAGTTCCGATAAGTCGTTTAGCCTCTTAGTTACTAATTCTGATGCATCTTTAGGGGCTCGTTCACCAAAGATACCGCTACCTAGGTCTACTATTGTTGTAGCGTCTTTAGGAATTGGAACCATGACTCCAGCACCTAATGGAATATGGCCACTAGAGCCGCTAGACAGAGCGTTTAGAGCCTGCCTTGTATCGTCGTGTTCGAGTTGTACTGCCTCGACGCGTTCTATCTGAAGTTGAATGTCTTCAAGCCTCTGCCTATTCATGTCAACTAGGCGCGCCATTTGTTGAAGTTCGGTTGAATCGACCATGGGACTCACCTAATGGGAGTTGCCTCACCATCAAGAACCCGACGATTGTCGAATTCACTCTTCCTCTACTAATGAAGTGATGGTTCCGCCTGCTGCAGTGATATCGTCACGGAATGCATCTAGGACTCGTGCCTCTTTAGATGTGCGTGGGTCAATCTCAGAAATTGAATCAATAGTAATGGAGCGGCGGTTTGCCTTGTGGCGTGAGCCTATAATCGAGTAGCAGCGGTGCTCTGCGTCATCTGCAGATGATGCTACAAGGTCAAGGTCGAACTTCTGTCGCTGGCTGCCAAATGGTGCTGTGCCGGATACGCGGAAGGCTTGCATATTTCGGCCGACCTGTAAATCTCTCTTAAACGCGCTGGCGCGAAGCCATGTGTGTGAAACTTCAATCGTGATGTGGTTTTAGAGGGTTTATGCGAGCGGTTTATGTGGTGGTTTTAATCATCCTATCAGCTCTTGTAACCGCTGCAGACCCAGGGGCAGATTCTGTATCCATTGGTAAGCAGTGGGGTAAAAGTGGAGACGCTCTTGACTTAGATGGGTTGAACGGTTCTGGAGTTATTATTGCAGTAGCAGATACTGGGATTGACTTGGATCACTCCTGTTTTAGAAACTCAACGGAAGAAGTTGGCAGCCCAGGTGTCGGTCATCGCAAAGTTGTGTTGCTCAATAACACAGTGGATGGCTGGGATACACAGGGTCATCAGCAATTCAGACACGGGACCCATGTTGCTGGAATTCTTGGTTGTGACCCACTAGATGGGGATGAAGATATGCGCTCAATGTCTAGTGGTGCTCGATTGATAGTACAAGATATTGTAGATTCTACCGGGTGGGCTCCTCCTGAAAATGCCGATAGTTTACTAGCCGAGTCTTCTGCAAATGGTGCGGTGATAAATTCGTGGTCCTGGGGTGATAATTCAATCAATTATACAGATCGGAGCCGCACTATTGATGAATGGACTGTAGAAAATCCATGGTCGTTAGTTTTCGTTGCTCCGGGTAATAATGGTGGCACCATGTTAGAGCCTTCAAATGCCTATAATGTGGTTTCGGTAGCTGCGAGTGATTCTGATGATAATGGAAGTATGTGGCCATCAAGTTCTCATGGTCCTGATGTAAATGGGCGGCGTGGAATTTTCGTTGCCGCACCAGGAACGGAAATTGTTTCAGCAAAGGGTGATGGGGCTAACTTAAGCTTCAATAATGGCTCATATTCTATGACTGGAACCTCTATGGCCGCCCCTATGGCTGCTTCGTTCGCTGCAGTATTGCAGCAAATGATTGAGCAGGAGTATGGATTTACGCCATCTGCCCCTTTATTACGAGCACTGTTGGCGTCTTCTTCTGAACCAATTACCGGACTAAACCCTGATCCGATTCAAGGATATGGTCGGCCAGATTTATCTTCTTTCGAGAATGGTGTTTTTGTTCATGACTCTTACGAAGTTGATAACTGGATGTCAGTTATTGAATCGAGGGGTGGAACTTTGGATTCATTCAAATCGAATCCTTGGAATGGTTCAGAGGCTGCTGGCCCGTTCCTGGCTGAAAATGAATCGTGGAGTCGTTTCTTCAAACCAATTAATGGCCAAGATGTTGAGATTGTTATGTCTTACAATGCCCGCCCTATGGGCCAAGAAATAGATGATTTAAGATTGATATTAAAAACATCAGACGGAAGATTTGCAGTAGATGACCAAATGGGAAGTTCTGGCTTCAGTACTCTTTATTACGACTCATTTACAACTCCACTAGAAGTTAATTCATCTAATGAGACCACTGTCATGATAAGGATATCTTCAGATTCATTGCAGGACGTAGAGTGGTTAGAGGTTGAGGTTGTTGCAAACTCTATTTCGCATAAAGGAAATGAGAGGACATTAGGGATAAACGGTACAACACTTGGGTTTGGCATCGCAGCAACTGGTGTCTCAGATTTGCTTCAAAATAGCCCCCCTACAATTGAGATTAATTCTGGCCCCGCCGGGGGTGAAAACTATTCTAACATTATTTCCATAAACTTGACAGTTGATGATTATGAAAATGACAATTTTGCAGTTGCTATCAGGTTGGTTAACCAAAACTACACTATTGATTTGAGTGATTGTGGTATTGTTGTAAATCGAACATCGGATATCGTTTGTGAAGTTAATGTAACTAGAGATTTGCTTCTTTATCCGATTTCGCGTGATGATTGGTCGTTTCACATTATAGCTGTTGATGATAATTCGTCTTTCTGGACAGAAGCTAAAATTTCGAACTATAATAGCGAAAATTTTACTCTGTGGAGGGTAATTTCTGTTACAGGTGATACCGGACTCTCGCCCGTAGATGAAAAAACTGGCAATAGCGAATACAATAGGGTGTTGTTTTGGGGAATTGTTAGTATGGTTGCTGGGGTGATTGTGGCGGCCAGTGTGATGTTTAGAGGGATTGAAAAAGGTCTATTTGATTCAACACTTCCACCTTTTAGAGAAGAAGAATAGTCATCCAAGGCGCGAGTGAACATTAAGTCAAGTGGCTCTATGGGCACTATGTCCGAAGGACAAGGGTGAGAGAAAAATGGGAGAAAGACTCTATGTTGGAATTGATTTGG
>MDSY01138749.1_pt1 | contig 75512 bp, 76 predicted proteins | sample 811131 | NCBI WGS metagenome assembly MDSY01 (sample SAMN05326643, study PRJNA326480) | marine metagenome | isolation source: seawater | place: Atlantic Ocean: South West | collected 2010 | reverse complement strand
TGTGGGTAGCGTTGTGGGTAGAGATTTTACATAAAATTAAATCATAGTAAAACCAGCTACTTAATGGTTATATGTGGCGGAGGAGCAGGGATTCGAACCCTGGGAGGACTTTCACCCTCGTCGGTTTTCAAGACCGGTGCATTCGACCACTCTGCCACTCCTCCGACAAGCGCTGCATAATGGCGTGAAAATGATTCAGCAAGAGCAAGAATGCAGGTAAGGCGCAAGAAATCGCCTTTATCTGATCAGCGGCAACACTGGGCTTTTCACTGGAGCAGGGATTGGGTTAGGTTGGCTAAGGTCATTGCAATTGTTTTGGCCCCGACAAAGGCGCCCAAAAGACACGTGAATTTGACGGCAAACTTGACCCTGTGGGCGAGTTGGGCTTTGATATAGCAGCCACAGTCGCACAGTAACATGGCAGGGGGAATCATGCTCAGACGGTCCAACTTATTTGTGATTTTCGTATTGGGTCTTGGTATATTTGGCACAACGGCTCAGGCCTTTGAAACCCAAGCTCAGGCAGCCTATGTCATCGATCAACAAAGCGGGACCGTGCTGCTGGCCAAGCAAGCAGAAGTGGCCTTGCCACCTGCGTCTATGTCCAAGCTGATGACATTGTTCATGGCGTTTGAAGCCTTGCGCGATGGCAGGCTGAGCTGGGACGAAAAACTGCCCGTCTCCTCTCATGCCATGAGCTATGGTGGGTCGACCATGTTTCTCGACACCACAGATCGCGTGACAGTGGAAGACTTGGTTCGTGGAATCATTGTTTTGTCGGGCAATGATGCCTGCGCAGTGATTGCGGAGGCGCTGTCTACAGACGGCACCGAGGCCGGATTTGCCACCATGATGACCGAGCGGGCGAAGACCCTGGGCATGACAAATTCCGTCTTTGCCAATTCTAGCGGCTGGCCAGATATCAAACAACGAATGTCCATGAAGGATCTGGCCGTATTGGCGCAGCATCTCATTTCGGATTTTCCAGACCAATACGTGATGTTTTCGGAAAAAGAATTTGCATTTGATGGACGTGCACCGAGCAATACCCAGAACCGCAATCCACTTTTGAGCCTCGGAATTGGGGCTGATGGGCTGAAAACCGGCCATACCTCCGAAGCTGGATACGGATTGGTGGGATCAGCCAAACAGGGCGAGCGGCGGGTGGTATTTGTGCTGACTGGCTTGCCCACAGCCAAAACCCGCGCCGATGAGGCGGAACGTATCGTGACATGGGCCTTTCGCCAATTCACCTCCAAAACCCTAAGTCAACCAGGCAATCTTCTGGCTCAGGCCACCGTTTGGATGGGCAGCAGCCGCACTGTTGGCCTCTCCTTGGTTGGCGAGCCCAACATATTGATACCAGTGACCGGCGCCAAAGACATCCACTCAAAAATTGTCTACCAAGGGCCATTGCACGCGCCCATCGTCAAAGGTGATCAGGTGGCGGAATTAGTGATCTCAATTCCCGGCTTACCAGAGACCCGCCTGCCCTTGGTTGCAGCAGAAACGGTAACGCGCGGAGGATTTTTACCACGCTTACGCACAGCCGCGCTCGTGTTATTACGCAAATTAAATAGGGGCCTGTCCGGCACATAGATGACTGACATGAAATTTTTATCCTTTGAGGGCATCGATGGCTGTGGAAAATCCACTCAGGCCAAATTTTTGGTTGCGCATTTCATGGCGAAGGGGCAAGAGGTTCTGCGCACCCGCGAACCGGGCGGCAGTCCGGGGGCGGAAGCGATCAGAAGGTTGTTGCTTACAGGCGACACTGACAAATGGAGCGCAGAAACGGAGCTGCTATTATTCACTGCAGCCCGCCGCGACCACCTTGAAAAAACCATTGAGCCAGCACTTGCGGCAGGGCAGATGGTGATTTGTGATCGGTTTGCTGACAGCACTCGCGTCTATCAAGGTGCAACCCGTGGCGATCTGCGCGCCAAGGTAGATCAACTTCATGCTGCTATGATTGGCCGTGAGCCAGATTTAACCCTGATCATCGATGTGGACCCCAAAGTCGCTTTAGCACGCGGATTGGCGCGCAATTCAGGCGAAGATCGATTCGAAGATTTTGGCCTAGAGTTTCAAGAGAAACTACGCACTGGATTTCTGAAATTGACGCAGGAATATCCGCAAAGGTGCCGCCTTGTGGATGGTAACCGTCCAACTGAGGCTGTCTTTGCAGATGTTTTGGCCTTGGCCCAATCATGAGCGACCTTTCCCAAGCCGATAAGATCAGCGGGCTGCCCCACCCGAATGAAACCGAACGCCTATTTGGTCATGACGCCCCTCGAGCACAGGTGCTGGAGGCGATCAATTGCGACAGGGTGCATCACGCTTGGATGCTGACCGGGCCCAAGGGGATTGGCAAAGCCACTATGGCATATCACATCGCGCGTTTTTTATTGGCGCAAGATCCACCGAGCGGCAGCTTGTTTGGAACACCGCCCCCTGTCACCAGTCTTGATGTGCCGCCAGATCACTCGGTAGTAAGCCGTATCCGTGCTGGATCTGAACCCGGGTTATGCGTATTGCGACGGCCTTTAGATGAAAAAACTGGCAAATTAAAGACCGTCATCACGGTTGATACCGTACGTGAATTGCGTAAGTTTTTCAGCCTGTCCGCAGGAGGAAATGGTCGCCGGATCGTGATTGTGGATTGCATCGATGACATGAATGCCAATGCTGCCAATGCTCTGCTAAAGGTTTTGGAGGAACCGCCACAAGACGCGGTTTTGCTCTTGGTCACCCATCAACCGAGCCGCATATTGCCAACCATTCGCTCGCGCTGTCGCACCCTGCCCTGTGCACCCTTATCACCGCAAGATTTGCACCGCGCGTTTGAAGCCGCGCTGCCAGATCATGCTTTTGACCCAGGCTTGATTGCTTTGGCCGAAGGCTCCGTCGGACAGGCGGCAGAATTATCGCTCACGGAAGGCATAAAAACCTATGGCGCCATCGTCGACATATGCCGCACCTTGCCCCGCTTTGACCGTGTGAAACTGCTGACGTTAGCAAATTCTGCTGGACGTGGCACGGACGGAAAATTTGATCAAATCTTAAACCTATTGGATATATTCATCGCACGGCTGGCCCGTGTGGCTGTGTCGCCCACCGGCGCATATGAAGCCACTGGTGGTGAAAAAGAAGTCCTTCTAAGACTGTGTCCGGATCAAAATGCCTCCCGCCTTTGGGCCGATACCCAGCTTGAGCTAAGCCAGCGTGCGCGCCAAGGCAAAACAGCAAACCTTGACCCCAGTTCGCTGATCTTAGATATGGGACTGAGGATAGAAGAAACTGCGTCGAAAATCTTGCGCTAGAAAGGCCTCCCTTGATCCAGCCCCCCCGCATCACAGACAGCCATTGCCATCTTGATTTCCCAGACTTCGCCGGTGAATTGGACAATATTATAGCACGGGCCCAACAGGTCGGCGTGCAGCGCATGGTGACGATTTGCACAAGACTGCGTCATGAGCCTGATGTCCGTCAGATTGCAGAGGCCTATGCGCCAGTTTTTTATGCCGCTGGCACCCACCCGATGAATGCCGACAAAGAGCCTATGGCTACGGTTAATGAGTTGATTACCTTGGCAGGACATCCAAAACTTGTGGCTATTGGTGAGACGGGATTGGATTATCATTACACCGTCGAAAGCGCAGAGGTGCAAAAGCAATCCCTGCGCATCCATATCCAAGCCGCTCAGGTCACCAAATTGCCTCTAATCATCCATGCGCGCAATGCGGATGAGGATATGACAGAGATTTTGCAATCAGAATATAAAAACACGCCCTATAGCTGCGTGATGCATTGCTTCAGTTCATCGCCTGAATTGGGCCGGGCGGCGCTAGATCTGGGGTTTTACTTGTCTATGTCCGGCATCGCGACCTTTCCAAAGTCTCAAGAGATCCGCAATATTTTTGCCACCGCTCCGATGGACCGGGTTTTGCTGGAAACCGATGCGCCCTATCTGGCCCCGCCGCCTCACCGCGGCCGACGCAATGAACCGGCCTATTCAGCCTTTACCGCTCAGGTTGGAGCGGATGTTTTTGGGGTATCTTTGCAAGAGTTTTCTGCCCAAACCGAGGCTAATTTTGAGCGCTTATTTTGGAAAGCCACGTGACCAGAGCTGTCACCATATTGGGCTGTGGCTCCTCCGGTGGCGTGCCGCGCCTGGGTGGTAAATGGGGCGCATGTGACCCTGAAAATCCTAAAAATCGACGGCAGCGCTGCTCTATCTTAATTAAGCAAACAGGCCCTGAAGGCAGCACCCGTGTGTTGATCGACACGTCCCCAGATCTGCGCGCGCAGCTGCTGAGTGCTGAGATTGGGGAACTGGACGCTGTGGTCTACACCCATGCACATGCGGATCATGTGCATGGTTTGGATGATTTGCGGATGATTGTGATCAATATGCGTAAGCGTTTGCCGGTCTGGGCCGATGCGGCCACCAAGGCTGACCTTTTGGCCCGGTTTGGCTATGTATTTGAAACCCCTGAAGGCTCAAGCTACCCACCTATCTTGGATATGAACGATATTCTGGGTCCCTTTGTCATCTCTGGCGCGGGGGGCGACATTGATTTCACCCCTTTTGAAGTGGCCCATGGCAGTATCAACGCCTTGGGGTTTCGCATTGGCGATATGGCCTATTTGCCCGATGTGTCCGACATACCAGAGGCCGCTTGGGCACATCTCGACAAGCTCAAACTATGGATCGTTGACGCATTGCGCTATGATCCGCATCCCTCCCACACCCATCTTGAAAAAACCTTGGGCTGGATCGCGCGGGTGAAACCAGAACGGGCCATCATCACCAATATGAATGTGGAGCTAGACTACGCAACTTTGCAATCCGAACTACCCACAGGTGTTGTGCCAGCGTTTGATATGATGACGGACACTCTGTGATATGAGCATATTACTCCAAGTTATCCTGCCCGTGTTTATCGTTATCGGGTTAGGGTACCTTGCCGTTTGGCAAAAGTGGTTTTCGGACAGTGGCGTTGAAGCTTTGATGAAATTCACCCAAACCTTTGCAATCCCATGCCTGTTGTTTCGCGCGGTCTCGACTTTGGATCTTGGACAAACCTTTCACTTTGCATTGCTTGGCAGCTTTTATTTTGGTGCGATTTCGGGCTTTTGCCTTGGCCTGTTTGGGGCAAGGGTTTTGTTTAAACGCACCTGGGAGGACAGTGTGGCCATTGGCTTTTGCTGCTTGTTTTCCAATTCCGTCCTGCTCGGCTTGCCTATAACTGAGCGCGCTTACGGAACAGCAGCACTGGCGGCAAACTTTGCAATCATCGCAGTACATGCCCCCATTGCCTACGGGATTGGCATCACAGTGATGGAGCTGGTGCGCAGGCGCGGATTGACTGGTGGGCAATTGCTGCGCAAAGTATTGCGCTCGATGTTCAAAAACGCATTGGTGATTGCCTTGACCCTCGGCTTTACGGTCAATCTATCAGGCATCATCTTGCCTGAAATTTTGACAGATGGAATTGATCTTCTCGCTCGTGGCGCTTTGCCTGCGGCCCTATTTGGGCTTGGAGGGGTGTTGGTACGCTACCGGCCTGAGGGCGATCTCAGGGTGATTTTCTATATTTGCGCCGTCTCCCTGTTAGTGCATCCAGCACTTGTTTGGGTCACCGGCAGTTACTTCGAATTGTCGCCTACAGATTTCCGCAGCGCCATTCTCACCGCCGCTATGGCCCCGGGTATCAACGCTTATATTTTTGCAAATATGTATGGCAGTGCTCGGCGGGTTGCCGCTTCTGCCGTTTTGATCAGCACAGCACTTACCATTTTCACCGCCAGTTTTTGGATTTATGCCCTCAGTTAGAAAAGTCGGGATGGGCGAAATGGGGTCAAAAGACTACTCTGAGCCCCCTTAATGATTTCTGAGGCTAACAGCTGCCCCACCAATGGGCCAAGTGTCACGCCGCTGTGCATTACGGCGGCAAAAGCCCCCTGAACGCCTGGCACAGAGCCTACAACAGGCAAGCCGTCCAAGGGCACAGGGCGCATGCCAATCTTAACCTCTGCCAGCCGCAGCTTGGGAAGATCATGCAGTTTGGTTTGAATGCGTGCCACCACCTCAGCTGCTAGATCCTGAGCATTCACATCGGGACCAATTTCACCGCTGAAAATTTCACCAGCCACAAAACTGCCATCCGGGTTTTGCCGAAAGTGAACATCCGGGGTCATGAAAATATGATTGATCATTTGGTCTAAAGGCTCAGTTTGCAAGATCATCCCCTGTTTGTTGGCCATCGGCAGGGCCCAATCGAGTCCGAACACCGCAGTTTGAGCCGCAGCACCCGTGGCTAAAACCACCGCATCGCAAGCCAACTCTCTCTCCTGCGTATGCACCGAAGCTATGCGACCCGCGACCTGCTTTACCCCTTTCACAGATGTATGCTCCTGTAGAGAGCCACCCCGGCGCGCGACCTCAGTCAATATCGTAAGAGCAACACTTTGCGCCTGTGCGGCACCTTCTGTCGCGGTTAGGATAGCCTGATGTGGTGGATGCCGCAATTGCGGTTCAAGCGCTGCGATATCCGCTTGCGAGACAAGCTTAGCCGGATAACCGCGCTGGGTCAGTGTGTTGAATTGCGACGTAAAATCAGCCGCTGCATCTTCCCACCACAAAGCCCCTTGCCACCGTATATGATCACCCAAGCCCAAGCGTTGATCCAGAGAACGAAACCCCGCCAAAGCTGCGTGACGTAACTCAAAATATGCTCGAGTTTCAGCAAAACTTGCATTAATCCAACCAAAGGAATTTCGGCTCGCAACGCCACCCAACGGACCTTGATCCAAGACAATAACCTCAGCACCAAGATCTTGACAGGCCAAGGCCACGCTGGCCCCAATGATGCCAGATCCGACTATGACCACCCTGGGCTTTACCGTCACACTTTTACTCCTAAACCCCTTGGCACTATTTTCAACAACACCTGCCGTGGCAAAACTCAATGCAATAGTCATAGCTATAGCACCTGCGATGTAAATGATTGGCCGCTTTGAACGTTTTTCATGGCCTTAGCCCTTGTTTCCCAGCGCCAGAAGGCCAAATCTGTAGTTTAATAGGGAATCACACATGCACAACAATTCACCCGAACAGATGCCTTTTTTGCAAAACCCTGCGCCAAACGTGCGGGATCGCGAGAAGATGGAAGGAGGCAAGGCGTTTCGACTGCAGACTGAATTCACCGCGGCAGGCGATCAACCGACAGCCATTAAGGAATTGGTGGCCGGTGTGCAGGCAGGTGAACAAAACCAAGTGCTTTTGGGCGCCACAGGCACGGGTAAGACGTTCACTATGGCCCGGATCATTCAAGACACCCAGCGCCCCGCAATTATTCTCGCCCCCAACAAGACCCTCGCAGCCCAGCTTTATGGCGAGTTTAAGGGATTTTTCCCCAATAATGCCGTTGAGTATTTCGTGAGCTATTACGACTATTATCAACCAGAGGCCTATGTGGCGCGTTCCGACACCTATATTGAAAAAGAAAGTCAGATCAACGAACAGATTGACCGTATGCGCCACTCGGCCACCCGCGCTCTGTTGGAGCGGGATGATGTGATCATCGTCGCCTCGGTGTCTTGCATCTATGGTATAGGATCCGTCGAAACCTACGGCGCCATGACCCAAGACCTGCATCAAGGTAAAGCCTACAATCAACGCAAAGTCATCGCCGATTTGATCGCGCAACAATACCGACGCAATGATCAAGCCTTCCAACGCGGGACCTTTCGTGTGCGCGGCGATAGCTTAGAGATATGGCCCGCGCACCTTGACGATCGCGCTTGGCGGCTGAGTTTTTTTGGAGAAGAATTGGAAAGCATCGTCGAGTTTGACCCACTCACTGGCGCGCGTACGGATACATTTGAACGGGTGCGTATTTATGCCAACAGCCACTACGTAACCCCCCGCCCCACAATGCAACAGGCCATCATTGGGATCAAAAAAGAGCTGCGCATGCAGCTTGATCAATTGGTGAGTGAGGGCAAATTGCTCGAAGCGCAAAGACTAGAACAGCGCACCAATTTTGATCTTGAAATGCTGGAGGCCACAGGTGTTTGTGGCGGGGTTGAAAATTATTCACGCTACCTCACAGGCCGGGCGCCCGGCGAGCCGCCCCCGACACTGTTTGAGTTCATCCCCGACAATGCGATTGTTTTTGCCGATGAAAGCCACGTCAGCGTGCCGCAGATTGGTGGCATGTATAAGGGTGACTACCGACGCAAATTCACCCTTGCAGAACATGGGTTTCGTCTGCCTTCTTGCATGGACAACCGCCCGCTAAAATTTGAGGAATGGGATGCAATGCGCCCGCAGTCAGTGTTTGTCTCCGCGACACCGTCCGCATGGGAATTAGATCAAGCCGGTGGTGTGTTCACCGAACAGGTGATCCGCCCCACAGGCCTGCTAGATCCGCCAGTTGAAATTCGTCCAGTCGAGACACAGGTGGACGATCTTTTAGATGAAATCCGCAAAGTGGTCGCAGCCGGCCAACGAGTTTTGGCAACAACTTTGACCAAGCGCATGGCGGAGGATTTAACCGAATATCTGCATGAGCAGGGCATCCGAGTGCGCTATATGCATAGTGACATTGATACCATCGAACGCATCGAAATTCTGCGCGACCTGCGCCTTGGCGCATTCGACGTCTTGTTGGGCATCAACCTCCTGCGCGAGGGGTTAGATATTCCAGAATGTAGTTTGGTGGCCATTTTGGACGCGGATAAGGAAGGGTTTTTACGCTCAGAAACCTCTTTGGTGCAAACCATAGGCCGTGCAGCGCGGAACTCAGATGGGCGGGTGATCATGTATGCAGATCGCATAACCGGCTCAATGGAGCGCGCCATCGGTGAGACCAACCGCAGACGTGAAAAGCAACATGCCTATAACTTACTACATGGCATCACTCCCGCAACGGTGAAAAAGAACGTCGAGGATGTTTTGGCCGGGCTTTATAAGGGCGATACGGACATATCGCGCGTCACCGCCAAAATCGATCCTGCTTTACAGGGCGGCAATATCCAAACGGTTCTGGAAGGTTTGCGGTTAGAAATGCGTAAGGCGGCTGAGAACTTAGAGTTTGAGGAAGCAGCACGTCTGCGCGATGAGGTGAAACGGCTGGAAACTGTAGAATTGACCATCGCCGATGACCCGCTGGCCCGCCAATACGCAGTCGAGAAAGCCGTGGAAAATGCGCATAAATCCTCCGGCAGATCCACCGGAGGCCGCGCGGGTCAACGCGGTGGCGCCCGGCGACGCAAATAGCGGCAATAGAGGTTGCCCCTGTTGCCGCTATTTGGCTTGTAACGAGATGTCCATCCGCGCCATCTTGGCTCGACCAAAATTCTGCTCCATACAAAAAACTTAGTGGTGTGAAGACGATGCGCTCGGTGATTGCTTTGTCGATAAGTGCCCCTTTCCACACGCAGGTCAGGCGCTTGTATGATTGACCCGCTGCAACAGGCACAAAATCTGGCACTGCAGTACGAAACAGAAGTGCGCAGAAGGAGTTAACAGCGCCTCGCTATAGCGTACGGTCAGACGCCCGTTTCTTCGGAAGGCAAAAGCTGTACCCCATTTATCAACCATTGTCCGTCGAGCAAGATCATGCGGTATGCCATTACGTGATATCGGCCCTGTTGGTCGGCCATGCGCACCTTCTGCCAATTCTCGCCTTGGATCGTCTCAATCTCTAAAAACTTGATATCAGCAGGCCGGTGCACCATCGGATAGCCTTGGGTCACCATCAATCCAAAGCGATCAGGTGAACCAAATATGCGCTGGATGTTTGGGCTGGCATAGGAGAAGGCAGTGTCGAAATCATCTTGTTGGAATGCGGTGATTTGCGATTGAATCGTGGTACGAATTGCCGCGCCATCCGCCCAACCAGGCGAAAAGCTAGCGGCCCAAAGAACTGCTGCAAGAATGATGTGTCGCATAAAGATCTCCCATTACCTGAGACTGACTTTAGGGCACAACGGGGTTTCGTCAAATTTTTCTGTTGTTACAGAAATTCACCTGCGAGACCTTTGTCGATCAAAGCAATTGACTCCTCAATGCCCAGCAAAGCTATAAAGCCGCCAAAACGTGGACCCTGCGACGCGCCCAACAGCACTTCATAGAGAGCTTTGAACCAGTCACGCATCGGATCAAACAGCTCACGACCACAGGAGAACACCAGACTTTGCAGAGCGTCCACATCCAAGCCTTGATCCCAAGATTTCAGCGCATCGCGTAATTCTGTCAGCGCTTCACGCTCCAAATCCGTAGGCGCACGGTAGGTTTTGGTGGGTTTCACAAAATCATTGTAATAACGCACCGCAAAGCCAGCAGCCGCATCCAGATCCGCATGGGTTTCAGCCGAAGCATCCGGTTTATAGCGTTTGATAAAGTCCCAAAGCTGGTCTTTGTCCTCCGCCCCAGCCACAGAGGCCAGGTTGAGCAACATCGAAAACGGTACAACCATCTTGCTGACCGGAACATCACCTCCATGGATATGCCAAACAGGATTGTTCAACCGGCCATTGTCGTCTTGGCCTTCAAAGGCGCGTAGCTGTTGGTGATATTCGTCTACAGCCTTCGGAATCACATCAAAATGCATCCGCTTGGCGGTTTTAGGCTTTAGATACATGAAATAGGATAGGCTTTCGGTGCCAGCATAGGTCAACCATTGGTCAATCGACACGCCATTGCCGGAAGTTTTAGAGATCTTTTGCCCGCCTTCATCCAAGAACAACTCATAGCTGAAATGCTCTGGTGCACGCTGCCCTAAGATGCGACAAATTTTGTCATAAATCGGTGTGTTGGTGGAGTGATCCTTACCATACATCTCAAAATCAACGCTGAGAGCCGCCCAGCGCGCTCCAAAGTCAGGTTTCCATTGCAATTTCACATTGCCACCGGTCACAGGCAAGGTCATCTCTTCGCCATCATCTGTGTCGAATGTGATGGTTCCATCCTTGGCATTCACAGATTTCATTGGCACATAAAGCACTCTGCCAGTCACTGGATGAATAGGCAGAAAAATTGAATAGGTTTGCTGACGCTCTTCGCGCAAGGAAGCCAACATTACAGCCATGATTTCATCATATTTATCAACTGCGCGCAGTAACACTTCATCGAACTTCCCGCTCGCATAGTATTCGGTGGCGCTGACGAATTCATATTCAAAGCCAAATGTATCTAAGAAGCGACGCAGCATAGCATTGTTGTGATGGCCAAAGCTCTCGTATTCTCCAAAAGGATCTGGCACTGAGGACAGCGGGCGCTGCAGATGCTCAACCAAACTCTCGGAATTTGGTACATTGTTGGGCACTTTCCGCATCCCATCAAGATCATCGGAAAAACAGACAAGCCGGGTTGGGATATCGCTCAGCTCGCGAAAGGCCCGCATCACCATGCTTGTCCGCGCCACTTCGCCAAAGGTACCAATATGGGGTAACCCACTGGGGCCATAGCCAGTTTCGAACAACACATAGCCTTTTTCCGGCGGCGCCTTCTCGAACCGTTTCAATATCCGACGGGCCTCTTCAAAAGGCCAGGCTTTCGATTGGGTGGCGGCTTCGCGCATATCAGACATTTCAAACTCCAGTTCCCTAACGCTTCCCTATTGCCGCACGACACTAGGGTCAATAAGTTGTAGCCAGTAGCTGTAAAGGAGATCTTACTTTGACCGATACTAACCCCTCTCTTTCGTCGCAAGATTGCCTTGTTGCCATCATGATTGCCGTCTCAGCAAGCGACGAGAATATCCTCACCTCAGAATTGATCACTATTCAATCCATTGTGAACCACCTGCCAATTTTCAGCGCTTACGACGTGGATCGCATCAAAACCGTGGCGGCGATGGTCCTGGACTTGCTATCGGAGGAAGATGGCTTGGACGCTCTATTTGGTTTGATCCGTGACGGCCTGCCTGATGGATTGAATGAAACAGCCTATGCGGTTGCCTGTGATGTGGCGGCGGCCGACGGTAAAATGGGGCAAGAAGAGCTGCGCATGTTACAAGAAATTCGGTATGAGCTGAATGTAGACCGCCTGCATGGCGCGGCCATCGAAACTGCGGCACGGGCACGTTTTCGTACGTTAACCTAGATATTTCAACCAATTGCGCAGCACCGCATATTGCAAGCTGCGCGATCTAGCCTCCCACGACTTCGCTTCGCGCGGACGCTCACTGCCTTTAGCCCGAGCCCGACGTTCAAGATCAGCAGTTAAAATCGCAAATCCGAGAGTTTGCCCCTTATGGATCATATACCCCGACATGGTGCTGACAAAGTTCAAGGTGCCAGTTTTGGCGCGCAATTGCACATCAGGGATGGGTTTACCTCGATCCCTCAGGACTTTATGTTTCAAAAGATCCGGCAAACCGTTGCGATACTGCCACGCCATAAACCGTGTCAAGCCACCAGCTGAGAGGCGCGAGCGGTCCGACAAGCCCGAATGATCCAACAGTCGGACCACCATGCCATGAGCCTCAGCAAACCGTGTAAGCGCTGCGACAAAGCGTTTCAAATTGGGCGCATCTGAGGCTGTCAGGCCAATCACTTCAGCGGTCAAATTAGTGGACAGCTTTAACATTGAGCGTGTTATGTCAGTATAAGGTTTGGAGCTTTTACGGGTAATTTCGACCGCAGCAGAAGGTTCGTTATAGCGTTCATGTAATACCGTCAGAGATGGCATTATGAGCCCCATTTTGGCATAAATCCCTTGAAAAGCCTCACCTGCATAAAGCCTCACATTGCGTGTAGGCAGCCACCGCCCCCCATCTTTGCCCAAAGCCGAACGTTGCACCGACCAATGCTCGCCACCGGTGGAATGCGCATAGGTATAGCTGGGAGAGCTTCGTGTAATTGTTTGCATTTGGATCGAGGGGATTTGTGGCCAATATATGTGATCCGGCGCATGCGTAGAAACGTCATAGCGCCCATTCGCCCTCCGCTCCCATTCGAACTGCACCCAATTGAGGTTAAGATTAAAACCTGAGACAGCCGGATTGTAGTTGGCTTGGGGCAGTTGATTATCATCAATTTTGCGCAGGTAAGCGAAGCCATCATCAACGATAAGCAGCCACCCCTCAACGCGGCGAATGCCCGTTTTGTTCAAAGCCTTTGCGAAGCGGACCAAATCATCGGTGTGCAATGTTGGATCCGCAGACCCAATAAGCATAAGGTCTCCAAGCAACAGCCCTTCAGACACCTTTCCGACCACATGCAACCGCGTTTCAAAGCAATACTTCGGCCTCAAGTTCTGAAGCCCAAAGGCGGCGGTGATCGCTTTGGTCACACTGGCCGGGGGAAGCTGCAGCTCAGGAAAGTGTTGATCCAAAATCTCACCGTTGATCGGATCCACCAAAGCGCATCAGACAGGGCCTGAAAGCTTATGCGCGCCTACGAACGAGGCTGCCGTTATGGCCGACTTCACACCACTGGAAGCCGCTGCCGCGCGCGCTTCGGGCCTTAAGGACCGTAGGGGCGCCTGCGCCAGCGCCACAGTGCCTAGCCCAGTCGCCGTTGCGGCCAGCATGGCCCTGCGTATCAATAAATTACTAATCCGTAATGGCTAACGGGCGGCGTAGGCTTTTGGCAAATTCAAATCCCAAATGTACTAGTACCACCACAGTGAGGCTGCTAAGTGAGCGACATGTGGCGAGCTATATTTTTCATGTTAATCGGAATGATCCTAATCCCCACTGGAGATGCAGCCAGCAAGCTGTTATCCAACGCCTACGGCTTTCACCCATATTTCATCGCTTGGGCACGCTTTGCCCTCGGGGCGCTCTTGATTTTGCCCTTCATCCCGCGCAGCTGCTTTACGGTGTTTCGCAATCCCTTGGCGTGGATCAGAGGTGTCTTAATTGCTGTTGGCATAAGCGCCATCACGGTTGCTGTTTCTTTGGAAGATTTGGCCGATGTCTTCGCTGTATTTTTCATTGGGCCAATGATCAGCTACATCTTAGCAGTTATATTTTTGAAAGAGACGGTCAATCTGCAACGCACGGCGCTGTTGTTGCTTGGGTTTTGCGGAATTTTGATCATTGCGCGGCCAGGGTTTGGTTTTTCGGCGGGCTTGGGCTTCGCGCTTTTAGCCGGCACCACCTATGGTACATTTCTAACCCTTTCACGGGTTGCAGCAAGTCAAGAAGAGCCACAGGGATTGTTGATATCCCAAATGGTTATCGCGGCGGTGATCACAACCCCTATGGCGCTTATGTATTGGCCCAGTCAAAACATGGCGACCTTGGGCCTTCTCACGGTCTCTGGCGCCTCATCCATGCTGGGAAATTTATTTCTGATTTTGGCCTATGCCAGAGCGCCCGCCACGCGGCTGGCCCCATTCATCTATTTTCAGCTCATCGGAGCGCTATTTTTGGGATGGATAATCTTTGACACCTTGCCAGATGGCTGGGGTCTGCTCGGCTTAGGGCTCTTGTTGGTCTCAGGTTTTGGGTCTGCATTCTTGCGCCGCTAGCGCCATGCACCACGCTTGCGAATATCCGATGAGCTGGATTGACTCAGCGGCAGGCTCACAAAACACCACGCAGGCGCCACGGCACGGCTCAGAATTTGTGGCGCATGATTAGGGATGCGCGCCCCGGCAAACCGACGCGCAGCAGGCGCACATTGCGCAGCTAAGCCCTGACCGGGACGCGCCAAGACACCCACAGGCATCATCTCAAAAATACTTTGCCAATCCTGCCAGCGATGAATTTGCGCGAGGTTATCCGCTCCCATAAGCCAGGTGAAATGAGTGGAAGGATAGAGCACTTTGAGCTCCAGCAATGTGTCACAGGTAAACCGTGTTTGCAGCTGAGATTCAATGTCGGTGACCTTGATTCGAGGGTGATCCACGAAGCACTTGGCATACTCCAACCTTCGGCTTAGGGATGCAGGGCCCTTCTGTTTCAAAGGGTTTCCCGGGCTAACCAGCCACCACAGTTGATCTAGATCAAAACGCTTCAAGGCGTGCAAAGAAATCCGCACATGCCCCTCATGAGCCGGATCAAAAGATCCACCCAAAAGACCAACCCGCAGGCCAGAACAGGATTTTGGTAAGTTAAACCGCATCATCCAACCCGTTTACCGCAGATTTGACCATGTGCAAGAGATCCCCACATCCGATCTATTCCACAACTTTGCAATTACACATTTGCGCCCACACCTTTGCCACTGTAACAGAGGTCTGAATTTTGCATTTTAACACCGGGGGCACTCATGGCCGCATATCAATACGTTTACCACATGGATGGCGTTTCAAAAACCTATCCGGGTGGCAAAAAATGTTTCGAGAATATCCGCTTGTCCTTCTTGCCCGGTGTGAAAATTGGTGTTGTTGGGGTGAACGGCTCGGGCAAATCAACTTTGCTGAAAATCATGGCCGGTCTCGACACTGATTTTTCCGGTGAAGCTTGGGCCGCAGAGGGCGCCAAAGTGGGCTACCTGCCGCAGGAGCCAAAACTCGAAGATCATCTTACTGTCCGTGAAAATGTAATGCTTGGCGTAAAAGACAAGAAAGACATTCTGGATCGCTACAATGATCTGGCAATGAATTACTCCGATGAAACAGCAGACGAGATGGCACAGCTGCAGGACGAGATTGACGCTCAAAACCTTTGGGATTTGGATGCACAGATTGACGTGAGCCTTGAAGCCCTGCGCTGCCCACCGGATGATGCGATGCCAGAAAAGCTGTCCGGCGGGGAAGCTCGGCGCGTGGCTCTGTGTCGGTTGCTGCTGGAACAGCCTGATATGCTTCTGCTCGATGAGCCAACCAACCACCTCGACGCCGAAACCATTGGTTGGCTACAGAAACACCTGATCAATTATGCCGGCACAATCTTGGTGGTAACTCACGACCGGTATTTCTTGGATGACATCACCAGTTGGATCTTAGAAATCGACCGCGGCCAAGGCGTGCCTTATGAAGGCAACTACTCAGCATGGCTGGAACAGAAAGCCAAACGCCTGTCGCAAGAATCGCGTGAAGACAAATCCAAGCAGAAAACACTTGAACGGGAATTGGACTGGATGCGCCAAGGTCAAAAAGCCCGCCAAGCCAAATCCAAAGCCCGGATTGCCGCCTATAACGACATGGCTAACCAATCCGAGCGCGAAAAAGTGGGCCATGCACAGATCATCATTCCCAACGGACCACGTTTAGGCTCCAAGGTGATTGAAGTTGAAAGCCTTAAAAAGGCCATGGGCGATAAATTATTGGTTGAAGGTCTGTCCTTCTCTCTCCCGCCCGGCGGCATTGTAGGCGTGATTGGGCCCAACGGCGCGGGTAAAACCACGCTGTTCAAGATGCTCACCGGCCAAGAACAACCCGATGAGGGCACGGTTGAATTTGGCGACACGGTACAATTGTCCTATGTGGATCAATCCCGCGATGATCTCGACCCCAATGCCAATGTGTGGGAAGCGATTGCCGATGGTCTGGACGTGATCCAATTGGGTGACGCAGAAGTCAACGGCCGGGCCTATTGCTCTGCCTTCAACTTCAAAGGCGCCACTCAACAAAAGAAAGTCAGCCTCCTGTCTGGTGGTGAACGCAATCGGGTGCATATGGCACGTCTGCTCCGAGCGGGCGGCAATGTGTTACTCCTCGATGAGCCAACCAATGACTTGGACGTTGAAACTCTTCGTGCGCTTGAAGACGCATTGGTTGATTTTGCCGGCTGTGCTGTTGTCATCTCACACGACCGCTTTTTTCTTGACCGGATTTGTACGCATATCTTGGCATTTGAAGGTGAGGCGCATGTGGAATGGTTCGAAGGAAACTTTGAAGACTACGAAGAAGACAAAAAACGCCGCTTGGGCAATGATTCCATGCAACCCAAACGGATCAAGCACAAGAAATTCGCCCGCTAACATCCTGCCTTTGGGCACATAAAAACGACGTTAGATATGACACCGCATACGCTGAGCCCGTCTCAACACATCTGCGGTGTCATTTTCACAAATAGGAAACCAAAAAATCACTTTATTATAGATAACGCCATGAAAATCTCCTTAAGGTGAATTTTTTCGCGCTCACCTTAAGGCTTGCAATATTGCAGCGATTCTCCCATGTGGCGCTTGCAACCGTTACCGCATCTCAACCAACTGTTTTCCTTATACGGCCACAGTCCTCGACATGAATTGCCTGACGCCGACCTGCCGCAATAACGTGGGCAGTAACTAAAATGGAGTAAACGGGATGGCTACTGGCACCGTAAAATGGTTTAACGCAGACAAAGGTTATGGCTTTATTGCACCGGACAATGGCGGCGAAGACGTGTTTGTTCACGTAACAGCAATACAGCGCGCTGGCTTGGACGGTTTGAACGAAAACCAAAAAGTTAACTTTGAAGTCGAGACTGGCCGCAATGGCCGTGAAGCCGCGACTGATCTGCAAGCACAATAATAAGACTTAGGGCCAAACTATGCTGCGGCATCTTTATGGCATCTTATGGGTTGGCCCTTTTCGTTGCGCAAATATCCCATACGTGAGCGGCCGATGAAATTCGCCTCGCAAAAAAACCTCTCAGTCCTGCAAACCAAATCACTCCAATATGACCGCGAGTATTACCAATATCTGGTGGTAAACGCACGCGATGTGATCTCGGCAACTCCACCGACCAAGAGCAAAGAGGCTGAATGCAGCGCAGATGATTATCCTGAAGATGTGATCGCTTTTGCCAGCTATCACATCCATGGTGCAGTAAGCCCCGATGGCAGTTATGAACTGCCATCTTACATTGATGCGCTGGGAGATGCAGAGGAAGGTGTTGAAAGCTATGTCTCAACACCCAGAGGCCGGCTATGGTTTATCGACAGCCGCGCAAAGATTATCAGCGTAATCTGTGATCTTGCTTGCCTACCGGAAGACCGCACATTCATCGAATATCACGATGAAGTACCCGATCCCCAGTATAGCGACGAAGAGTTGCGTGCGCTTGAGGATGACGACTGGCCCTCAAGCTTGACTGCTTATCTTAGAATTTTTTGTAGCAACGGCAAAAGCGCCCCCATATCGGGACCATGTGACATGCCAGTCAAGGCCTTGCGCAATGGCATGAACAAGCCTTTGCCCTTGCGACCGGTGGCTTGCTTGACCTCTGCAGTCCAAGCACCCCAAGTTGTCGAGTCAAAAGGCCCCTCAGGCAGCATCGCCATAGCTTGCGCTACAAATTCTTGATCCTCAGGATCAATATCAGGCTTCGCACCATTTTCAATCAACGCCCACCAATTCCCTAAGTCCTCGAGGGTTGCGATGTTGCTGCGGATCACAGTCCAGAAATCTTCTGCCTTATCCGCAGGCACTCCAATTGCAGCCACATCCTCCGCCACATCAGCAAGCTCAAGTCCCTGCAAATATTTAGCAGTGATGGGTACCAGATCAGCTTCATCAAATTTTGTAGGTGCAGAGCCGAATTTAGTCAGATCAAATCCGGCGATAATTTCTCCCATCGAGCTGCGCAGTTCAACCAGATCGGACGAGCCTAGGCGCGCCAAATGGCTCAAAAGCGCCATGGGCTGAATACCCGCGTCGCGCATATCGCGCAAAGCTAGCGAGCCAAGCCGTTTTGACAAACCCTCGCCTTTTGGACCCGTGAGCAGGGAGTGATGTGCAAAACTTGGCACAGTGCCAGCAATCGCCCGGATCATTTGAATTTGCGTGGCCGTATTGGTCACATGGTCGGAGCCACGTACAACATGGGTGACGCCCATATCCGTATCATCACAAATAGAGGCCAGAGTGTACAAGACCTGACCATCGCCACGGATCAAAACCGGATCGCTCACCGAGGCTGCATCAATGGACAAATCGTCCAAAATGCCATCGGTCCATTCAATCCGAGATTGGTCCAATTTAAAACGCCAATGCGGCGCGCGGTCACCCCGCAATGCATCACGCTCCGCATCAGACAAGGACAAGGCCGACCGATCATAAACCGGTGGTTTGCCCATATTCAGTTGTTTTTTGCGCTTCAGGTCCAATTCAACCGGTGTCTCAAAGCACTCATATAATAGGCCCTTGTCACGCAGCTGGTCGGCCACTTCCGCATAACGCTCAAAGCGTGCAGATTGATGCTCAACCCGGTCCCAATGCAGGCCCAACCACTCCAAATCACGTTTGATACCATCGACATATTCAGGCTTAGAGCGTTCCGGATCCGTATCATCAATCCGCAGAATAAATTCCCCGCCCGCCTGACGTGAGATCAGAAAATTGAACAGCGCGGTGCGCAGGTTCCCAACATGTAAGTAGCCAGTAGGCGAAGGGGCAAAACGAGTGGTGATCATGGTTTTCTCCTGTTGCGCTGTCTTTACACACAGGGCAGCAAAGATGTCCAGATATTGCCCCGAGCTTCAGCCTATCAACTGTTGTCGCGCCAACGATTAGTAATTGGATAACGACGATCCAGCCAAAAGGCGCGTTGAGACAATCGGGTGCCCGGCGCAGATTGGAACCGCTTATATTCGCTGATATACACTAAATGCTCGATTTTCTTGACCATATCGCGCTCGAAACCAGCCTCAACGCAATCAGCAACTGAGGCATCCTCATCCACCAAGAGTGTCAAAATAGCATCCAAGACAGGGTAAGGCGGCAGACTATCTTCGTCTTTTTGATCCTCACGCAATTCAGCACTGGGCGGTTTATCGATGATCCGTGGATCTATCACGACTGCCTTGGGACCCATCATCCAGTCACGATGCTGCGCGTTACGCCAGCGGCAGATATCAAAAAGTCGAGTTTTATATAGGTCTTTAATCGGGTTATAGCCCCCGGCCATATCGCCATAGATCGTGGCATATCCAACCGCGACCTCTGATTTATTGCCAGTGGTCAACAGCATATGCCCCAGCTTGTTGGACATGGCCATCAGGAGTAACCCTCGCAGGCGCGATTGGATGTTTTCTTCAGTCAAATCCGCAGTCCTGCCCGCAAAGATCGGGTCCAGGGCCTTAGTCACTGCCGCGCGTGGGCCTGAGATTGGTATGGTTTGCAATGGCGCGCCCAAAGCATGGGCCACAGCGGCGGCGTCATCCAAAGAGGCTTGGCTGGTGTATTCGGAGGGCAACATGACACAATGCACATGCTCCGCGCCCAGCGCATCAGCGGCAATCGTCGCCACAATTGCCGAATCAATGCCGCCAGACAGGCCCAACACCACCGAGAAAAATCCAGTCTTCCGTACATAATCACGCAAAGACAGAACCATAGCATGGTAATCTTGCTCTAGCGTATCTGCCCAATGCGCCCGCGCGCCCGGCAAGGCCCGCCATCCATCCTCGGACTGTTCAAATTCAACATGCGCCATGCAGGTTTCAAACAATGGCAGCGACAGCGCCATATCGCCGCCCGAGTTCAAGACGAATGACCCACCGTCAAACACTTGATCATCCTGACCGCCGACCATGTTTACATAGACAAGCGGTAGCCCCGTCTCAATCACGCGTGCCACCATATGTGCCATGCGAACATCCATTTTGCCACTCGCATAGGGAGACCCATTGGGCACAAACAAGACCTGCGCCCCGGATTCGGCCAAAGCTTCTGGCACGTCAGAATGCCAAGCATCTTCACAGATCGGTGTTCCAATACGCATGCAGCCCACGCGGTAAGGCCCCGAGATATCCGCACTTTGATACAGGCGTACCTCATCAAATACGTCGGCATTTGGCAAAATATGCTTTTTGACAATGGCAAGTATCGCACCTGCGGCCAACACGTAATAGCCGTTATATAGGCCAGTTTTGTCCAAAAACGGCGCGCCAATGCCTATCACTGGGCCATCCGCACAAGCTGTAGCCAAGGCCTCAACCTGCGCCATGGCATCCCGGGTAAAGGCCGGTTTGCTGACCAAATCCTGCACCTGATAGCCCGTGACAAACATTTCAGGCAACATAACCATGTCAGAGCCCGCGTCTTTTGCAGCCTGCCAAGCCTGTAAAGCTTGTGCACAATTGCCAGAAAGATCGCCCAAAGTTGCGTTAAGTTGCGCCATCGTTAACTGAAATTTTTGTATCATATGCTCGCTCAATCTTAACAAAACTCTTGTCTTATCTATCAGACATCCGCCGAAGCAAAAGCCCAATCGGATAGGAAATGTGGAAAGACGTTGCCCTAATTGGTTGGGTTTATTAGGCTTGCACTTGTAGCAGTCAATCCAGTCCGACACTGGAACACCTTCTGGGGGTTAATAATTTAGATGCGCATGAAGATCACACCACTCGTACTGGCCGCTGTAATACTCGCTTTTTCAGGTGTTGCCTCAGCACAGTCTGCCAGCGTTCAAACGAAGCAATATGAGGATGGTGGGTTCTACGAAGGCACATTCAAAAACGGCCGCCAGCATGGGCAGGGCACCTATAGTCTGCCCTCAGGTTATGAATATATCGGCTCTTGGGAGAATGGAGAAATTTCTGGGCAAGGCGTTGCAAAATTTCCCGATGGCTCGATTTATGAAGGCAGTTTCGCCAATGGCAAACCCGAAGGCACTGGTTCAATAGAGTATACGGATGGTGGTACTTACACAGGCACATGGGTTGCGGGCAAAATTGATGGGCAAGGCGTTGCGACCTATCCGGGCGGATTCCGTTATGAGGGCGGCTTTCGCGCTACAACGCATCACGGGCAAGGTGTCCTCACATCCGGTAACGGCTATCGCTATGAAGGCTCTTGGGTGGATGGTCTCAAACAAGGTAAAGGCACGGTCACCTATTCAGACGGGGCAATCTATCAAGGCAATATTGAGGCCGGGCAACGCTCAGGCAAAGGCACTTTAACCATGCCCGACAGTGTAACCTATGTGGGCACTTGGAAAGAGGGTAAAATCAATGGCCAGGGCACTCTGACCCAAGCCAATGGTGATAAATTTTCCGGCAATTTGGTCGAAGGCTTGCGCGATGGTATGGGAACGGTCACCTATGCGAACAGTGATGTCTATGAGGGCACCTTTTATAATGATCGCAGACATGGCCGCGGCATCTTTACCGGTCAAGACGGCTACCACTACATCGGTGATTGGTACGAAGGACAAATCTCTGGCGAAGGTGTGGTTACCTACCCCGATGGCTCAATCTATCAAGGTTCGTTTGCAGAGGATCTGGCGAATGGCGTTGGTACCATCACATATCCCGATGGTTCGACCTATGAAGGAAACTGGAAAAACGGGGTTATCGACGGGGCCGGCAAGGCCACCTACCCGAACGGCTTGGTCTATCAGGGCGGCTTCAAAAACGCGCAAAACCATGGTTATGGCATCATGACCTTCGACGACAGCTACCGTTATGAGGGCAATTGGAAAGCAGGCAAGCGTCATGGATCCGGTCAAGCCACCTATCGCGATGGCACTGTTTACGTGGGTGGTTTTGTCGATGGTCAGCGCTCAGGTCATGGCCATATTAAAATGAAAGATGGGTTTGAATATGCTGGAAAATGGCACGTGGGAGAGATCCATGGCAAAGGCACAGCCACCTACAGCAATGGCGACGTTTATATCGGAAACTTCACAGAAGGTCGGCGGCAAGGCGACGGAACGATGCGCTATGCGACCGGTGTCGTTGTCAGCGGCACATGGGAAGATGGCAATCTGGAGCCCAAAGCCGAGCCTGTGCCTTCAGAGTAGCGCCATCACAAATTACCACGGCACCTGCAAACCGTTTTGATCAAAAAAGCCTCCTGTGTCTGACGGGGCACGTGCTTCAATGACACTGCATAACATCGCCGCTGCCTCACCTGCAGGCCGTGCGTTGTGGTTGGCCACAAAGGGCTTGGTGAGCGGAGTTTCAACCGTTCCGGGATGCAGGGAGAAACAAGCAAGAAGCGGATGACTGCGCGCCAACTCGATGGCGGATGTATGGACAATTTGATTGAGCGCCGCTTTTGCCGCTCGGTACGAGATCCAACCACCCAAACGGTTGTCGCCAATCGAGCCTACCCGCGCCGACAACACCGCCAACCGCGCGACACTGTCTCGCGGCAGCAACCGCCCAATCTGGCTCAAGATCAACGCCGGGCCGATGGCATTGAGCTGCATTTGATCTGCCATGCCCTGCGCGGTGACCACTCTGATAGTTTTCTCCGGGCCAGTGCTGCCAATCGTCAATCCACCCGTTGCGATGATCACCGTATCAAAGGGTTTATCCACCCCAGCCAGCGCTTGTACAATGGTTTTAGGCCGGGTCAGATCTAACCCTTGATGTTGACGTGACAGCCCCGTGCAGCGCCAGCCGTTGCGCAGATATTCCTGCTCAAGAGCCGCACCAATGCCGCCCGAATTCCCTATGATCAATATATGTTTCATCCTCCAGACCTAGCGCGCATAGGTGCCACCGCCAAGCTTTGCCACCATAATTTTCAGCAAAACGGCATCCGGGCCCTATGGCTGAATGACCACAAGCCAACTTTCCACTTCCCATTTGCAAATTCGCAGCTATACCTATTAACATGAGAAATTCGTATGATCAGCTTTTACTTCTAACACTTGGCCTAGGCTGAGCGTGCTTTTCGGCGCGGGACGCTCACCTAAGCCAAGCGCCGAAGCCCATCAAATCCCCTAGTTAGAAGAACAGTCCTATGACCCAAGATCGTGTTTTCATTTTCGACACAACATTGCGTGACGGCGAACAAAGCCCCGGTGCTACTATGAACCATTCAGAAAAGCTTGAATTGGCTGAAATGCTGGATGACATGGGCGTCGACATCATTGAGGCCGGCTTCCCCGTCGCCTCTGAGGGTGATTTTAACGCAGTGCGTGAAATTTCCAAGCGCAGTAAGAACTCAGTGATATGTGGATTGGCCCGCGCCAACTTTAAAGACATTGATCGCTGCGCAGAAGCTGTGCACCATGCCGCCCAACCGCGAATCCATACATTCATTGGCACCTCGCCGTTGCATCGCGCCATTCCCAATTTGACCCAAGACGAAATGGCGCAACGGATCCATGACACCATAACCCACGCCCGCAATCTATGCGACAACGTACAATGGTCCCCCATGGATGCAACCCGCACAGAATATGATTACCTGTGTCGTACCATTGAGATTGCCATCAACGCCGGTGCCACGACCATCAATATTCCCGACACCGTGGGCTATACCGCCCCGCGTGAAAGTGCCGAACTTATCGCGCGCTTACTTGCGGATGTACCCGGAGCTACCGATGTGATTTTCGCGACCCATTGCCATAATGACTTAGGCATGGCCACCGCCAACTCTTTGGCAGCTGTAGATGCCGGCGCGCGTCAAATTGAATGTACAATCAATGGGCTAGGCGAACGCGCTGGCAATACAGCTTTGGAAGAAGTTGTGATGGCCATGAAAGTCCGCAACGACATCATGCCCTACAGCACCCAAATCGACAGCACCAAAATCATGGCAATCAGCCGCCGTGTGGCCACAGTATCTGGTTTTGCAGTGCAGTTTAACAAGGCTATTGTGGGCAAAAACGCCTTTGCGCATGAAAGTGGCATTCACCAAGACGGCATGTTGAAAAACGCAGAGACCTTCGAAATCATGCGCCCAGAAGATGTGGGCCTGACCGAGACCAATTTGGTTATGGGGAAACACTCTGGACGTGCAGCTTTGCGCTCCAAGTTAAAAAACTTGGGCATTGAGCTGGCCGACAATCAATTGAACGATGTGTTTGTGCGGTTCAAAGAATTAGCTGACCGCAAGAAAGAAGTGTTTGATGACGATTTAATCGCCTTAGTGCGCGCGGATAACGCTGATGAGCAGTCAGACCATTTGAGCCTCAAATCTCTGCGGGTTGTCTGTGGCACCCGTGGCCCACAAAAAGCGGCTTTGGAATTGACAATTGATGGAGAAACTCATGCGGTCACCGCCACAGGCGACGGTCCGGTTGACGCCACTTTCAACGCCGTGAAGCAATTGTACCCGCATACCGCGCGGTTGCAGCTTTATCAGGTGAGCGCCGTGACCGAAGGCACAGATGCACAGGCCACTGTGAGCGTGCGAATGGAAGAGGACGGAAAGATTGCGACCGGGCAATCTGCCGATACTGATACCGTGGTCGCCTCGGCAAAAGCCTATATTAACGCACTAAACCGTCTGATCGTGCGGCGTGAGAAATCGGCTCCCGGCGAGGACATCAAGTCAGTTTCCTACAAAGATGCAGGCTGATCCCCGCCCATTAAACATTTTAGGGGCTTGTGAATCGTAAAACCTCCCCCCAAGCCCTTGGAAACAGGTTCCCGAAACCGTATAGATACTCACAGTCTAGGCACATAAAGTCGTAGACATTGACCTAGTGGGGCGTTGCTAATGTTTGGACTTGATGGTCTATTTTCGTCAGATATGGCGATAGATTTGGGTACTGCGAATACTTTGGTTTATGTCCGAGGCAAGGGCATTGTTTTGAATGAGCCGTCTGTTGTGGCCTATCAGGTCAAAAACGGTCAGAAAAAAGCTTTGGCTTTTGGCGAGGACGCTAAACTGATGCTGGGTCGTACACCCGGTTCTATTCAGGCCATACGCCCTATGCGTGACGGGGTTATAGCGGACTTTGACGTGGCCGAAGAAATGATCAAACATTTCATCCGCAAAGTTCACAAACGCACGACATTTTCTAAACCCAAAATCATCGTTTGCGTACCCCATGGCGCGACACCAGTGGAAAAAAGGGCCATCCGCCAATCTGTGCTCTCAGCAGGCGCGCGGCGAGCCGGGCTGATTGCAGAACCGATTGCGGCAGCCATTGGCGCCGGCATGCCCATCACAGACCCTACCGGTTCCATGGTTGTGGATATTGGCGGCGGGACCACGGAGGTGGCTGTCTTGTCTCTAGCCGATATCGTCTATGCCCGCTCGGTGCGTGTGGGTGGTGACCGAATGGATGAAGCAATCATAAGCTATTTGCGCCGTCAGCATAACCTATTGGTAGGTGAAGCCACCGCTGAGCGTATTAAAACCACCATCGGCACAGCACGCATGCCCGACGATGGCCGCGGTGCCGCAATGTCCATTCGTGGCCGCGATTTGCTGAACGGTGTGCCCAAAGAAACCGAGATCAACCAAGCCCAAGTCGTAGAAGCGCTGGCTGAACCAGTCCAACAAATTTGTGAAGCTGTAATGACCGCACTCGAAGCCACACCACCGGATTTGGCTGCGGATATCGTGGACCGTGGCGTGATGCTGACCGGCGGTGGCGCGTTGCTGGGCGAATTGGATTTGGCTCTGCGTGAACAAACCGGTCTTGCGATTTCTGTGGCGGATGAAAGCCTCAACTGCGTGGCCTTGGGCACTGGCAAAACCTTAGAATATGAAAAACAACTCGCACATGTAATCGACTACGACAGCTAAACCCTCAACCGTTCAAACCCCTAGGGGAGCATATGGCACGGGATCGCAACACTTCAGATCGGTATTCAACTTCCCTTGGTCGGTTGATCCTCAGCGCGTTGGTTGTGCTGTTGCTGGGTTTGTTTTTACTGTGGCGCATCGATAGCCCACGGGTTGAACGGGTACGGATAGAGCTCATTGATCGGGTTGTTCCTAATTTTTCTTGGGCAACGTCTCCCTTGACCAGCACCATAAATATTTTGCGATCTGCCAGAAGCTACACACGCATATATCAACAAAACAAAGACTTAAGACGTGAATTGCAACAGATGAAGGCTTGGAAAGAGGCGGCTCTTCAACGTGAGCAAGAGAATGCCAGGCTTCTAGATCTAAACAATGTGCGCCTTGATCCAAAATTTACCAAAATCACCGGCGTGGTTTTGGCCGACAGTGGCAGCCCATTTCGTCAGACCGTGCTTCTGAATATTGGAAAGCGTGATGGCATTGTCGACGGTTGGGCGGCGATTGATGGCATTGGACTGGTGGGTCGCATCGCCGGGGTGGGCGAGCGCACCTCTCGGGTCATTTTGCTGGGCGACACTTCCAGCCGAGTGGCCGTGACCATAGACTCAAACGGGCAAACAGGATTGGTTGTGGGCGACAACACCAGCCAACCGCCAATCGAATTTTTGGAAAACCCCGAAACGGTCCGCCCCGGAGACCGCGTGATGACATCTGGCGACGGTGGGGTGTTTCCCTCCGGCATATTGGTGGGACAGGTCTCCCAATCCCAATCTGGCAGGCTGCGTGTGCGATTGGCCGCGGATATGCAGCGGCTAGAATTTCTGCGCGTTATTCGTCATATACCGCGAGAAACCATATCCACACCCGGTGGCTTGGTCGGAGTGCAAAACACCACAGAACCAGAGGGCCGCCCATGATAGAGGATCCACCCCTGCGTATCTTGCGGCTCCGGCTGACCTATCTGCTCATCATCGTTTTAGTGGTGCTATTCAAGACCCTCCCAATTCAAACCTCCCCCGATCAATTTACAACGCCAGATTTGTCCTTGGCCATCACCTTTGCTTGGATCATGCTGCGACCAACGATCATGAGCCCAATTTTAATCACCATCGCCTTTTTGTTTGCCGACGCCATCCTCCAGCGCCCGCCCGGCCTTTGGACGTTGATTGTGCTGTGCGCGAGCATGTTCTTGCGAATGCGGGCCCTTAGCTTTCGAGAGGTGGTTTTCTTTTATGAATGGGCATTGGTTGCAATCGTTGTCTGCTGCGCCTTTATTGTGCACCACTTCGCTTTGATATTGACCTTTTTGCCGACCCATGACTTGAAGCTCTATACGCTACAGGCTGTATTCACCTTTATGATATACCCACTGTTCAATTGGATTTTCAGACCAATGCTGCGCTACGCTCTGACACAGACTTTGCACAAATCTTCGTCCAAGGCAGCGCGATGAAATACAATCCAAACGAGGTTTTGAAATCTGCCAACCGGCTGTCACGCCGGGCCTTATTGCTGGGTGGTGTCCAGATTGGAATTATAGCAGGGCTTGCTCTGCGCATGCGGTTTCTGCAGGTTCAGGAAGCGGAGAAGTATCGCCTCTTGGCCGAAGAAAACCGCATCAATGTGCGCCTGCTCCCCCCATCCCGTGGGATCATGTTTGACCGAGATGGACGCGCCCTTGCTGAGAATGTCCCCAACTACCGGGTGATTATGGTGCGTGAAGATACCGATGATGTAGAAACGGTTTTATCTCAGTTGCAACAGCTAATCCACATCGACGCAAAAGATCTCGAAAAAGCCCGCAGGGAATTGGGCCGGCGCAGTGCCTTTGTGCCAGTGACCATCACCGAAAACCTAAACTGGGAAGATTTTGCCAAAGTGGCCGCCAATGCCCCAGCCTTGCCCGGTATTTTGACAGAGGTAGGCCTGTCACGCATTTATCCTCAAAAAGAAAATCTCGCCCATGTGGTGGGTTACGTGGGCCCAGTAAGCGATCACTATTTGGAGCGCACGCAAGATCCCGATCCCCTGTTGCAAATTCCACGGTTTCAGGTGGGCAAAACTGGTGTAGAGGCGCAAATGGAGCTTAGCCTGCGCGGCTCAGCCGGGCACCGGCGCATTGAGGTCAACGCGCTTGGCCGCGTGATGCGTGAGGTGGAACGTGTGGAAGGCGAACAGGGAGCAACCGTAAAGTTGACCATCGACAGCAAGATTCAAAATTTTGCACTTGCGCGGATGGCCGGCCTATCCGCCAGTGCCGTGGTCATTGGTTGTAAGAGCGGGGATTTGTTGGCCGTTGGGTCAAGCCCAAGCTTTGATCCAAATCTTTTTGTGCGAGGTATTTCGAATGACAATTACAACGGTCTGCGCGATGATATCTTTGGGCCCCTTCGCGCAAAGGCCGTACAGGGAACTTATGCCCCAGCCTCCACGTTCAAAATGATGACGGCACTGGCAGCACTCGAAGATGGGGTGCTCAGCCCGGATGATACAATTTTTTGCCCGGGTCATTTTGAGATTTCGAACAATCGGTTTCACTGCTGGAAACGGCAGGGCCATGGCGTGGTGAATGTGGCCGACAGCATCATCCAAAGCTGCGATGTGTTTTTCTATACCATTGGTCAAAAAGTTGGGATCGATAAAATATCGGCCATGGCACGACGGTTTGGTTTGGGCGAACATCACGATCTGCCTCTTAGCGCCGTCAGCCGCGGCGTGACCCCCACCCGGGGCTGGAAGCAAAAGTCCTTCGATAAAAGTTGGCTTTTGGGCGACACGGTAAATGCCTCGATTGGCCAAGGCTATGTTTTGGCCTCCCCACTTCAGCTGGCAGTGATGGCCGCCCGCCTCGGGACCGGACGCGCCGTGCAACCCAGGTTAATCCAAAGCATTAATGATGCCCCAATGCCCTTGGGCGCTGGTGCGCCGTTGGATGTGGATCCGGCACATTTGGCTGTGGTGCAAAAGGCGATGTTCGGTGTGGCCAATACCAAGGATGGCACTGCATTTAGCACCCGAATTGCTACCCAAAATCTGCGCATGGCCGGTAAAACAGGCACAGCACAGGTTCGGCGCATCACGGCAGAGGAACGCGTAACGGGTGTTATCCCCAACGAAGATTTACCTTGGAAAAAGCGTGATCACGCGTTGTTTGTGGACTATGCCCCGCATGACAATCCAAAAGTTGCGGTTGCGGTTGTGGTGGAACATGGCGGAGGCGGCAGTTCGGTTGCCGCTCCAATCGCCCGCGACATCACCCTATTTTCCCTAACCGGGAAAATGCCAGATCTCGACCATTATCCCTCAGGCCTGCGCGCGAAAATACGGCGTGAGCAAAAAAAATTGGCACCAAAGCTGATCGACTGGAACAGCATCAAAGCCAGCGGGCCAACAAAAACATGAGCTATTTAGAGCATAATTTGGCGGCGGTTCCAGTTGGGTTTCGCAAAATCCTAGCCCTGAACTGGCCTATTATCTTTCTTCTCACAGCAATTTCGGGCGTTGGTTTTGTGATGCTTTACTCGGTATCTGGCGGCACTATTGAACGGTGGGCACAGCCGCAGATGCAGCGATTTTTTGTGGGCATGACCGGGCTGTTCGTCGTATCCATGATACCAATTTGGTTTTGGCGTAACATGTCATTTCTGGCTTATAGCATGGCCGTATTGCTCTTAATTACCGTCGAGTTTGCTGGTGTGTCAAGCATGGGAGCACAGCGGTGGATTGATGTTGGGTTCATGCGACTTCAGCCGTCAGAAGTCATGAAAATCACGTTGGTTTTGGTCTTAGCGGCCTATTATGATTGGTTGCCTCCGGAACGCACTTCGCGCCCACTCTGGGTATTATTTCCAGTCATTTTGATCCTCATTCCGGTCTTTTTGGTTCTGCGCCAGCCTGATCTTGGCACCTCATTGCTGCTGATTATGGGCGGCGGAGCGATTATGTTTTTGGCCGGGGTCCATTGGGCTTATTTTGCGACAGTCATTGGATCTAGCTTTGGCCTGGTACTGGCATTGTTTCAAACTCGCAGCACGGCATGGCAATTGCTCAAGGATTACCAATACACGCGAATTGACACTTTTCTCAACCCAGACCGCGACCCTTTAGGCGCAGGCTATCACATCACGCAGGCTAAGATTGCCTTGGGGTCTGGTGGGTGGACCGGGCGTGGATTTATGGAAGGGACGCAGTCACGCCTTAACTTCCTGCCCGAAAAACATACGGATTTCATCTTTACGACACTTTCAGAGGAGTTCGGATTTGTCGGATCCATCTCCTTGTTGGGCCTCTATACGCTGGTTGTGCTGTTCTGCATCATCTCTGCTCTCAGCAACAAAGATCGGTTTTCTTCTCTGCTCACTCTGGGAATAGGCATCACCTTCTTTCTATTTTTCTCCATTAATATGGCTATGGTCATGGGCTTGGCTCCTGTGGTGGGCGTGCCCTTACCATTGGTAAGCTATGGAGGGTCTGCTATGCTGATCTTGTTGTTGGGCTTTGGCCTGATGCAAAGCGCCCATGTTCACCGTCCAAGGCCCAAGCACAAATGATTAATATAGTTTTCGCAGCCCGTCCTGAGAAATTCCATCTCTATGAGGCGCATCTCAAACGATGCCTCAGCCATAAGGGCATTGTCGCCAATCTGACCATGGCATGCGCCCCTGAGGATGTAGATTATCTGATTTATGCCCCAGATAGCACGATACAGGATCTTACGCCCTATACAAGATGCAAGGCCGTTTTGAGCCTCTGGGCCGGTGTTGAAACATTTGTTGGCAACGAGACCCTCACGCAACCACTATGCCGGATGGTCAGTAGTGGCTTGCGCCAAGGAATGACGGAATGGGTCACAGGCCATACGCTGCGGTACCATCTTGGCATGGATCAGCATATCGTGAACCCCGGTCAAATTTGGGACGAGGACCATCCGCCCTTAGCACAAGATCGCCCTATCACAATTTTGGGCCTCGGCGCTTTGGGTGAGGCCTGTGGCACGGCTTTAAGTTTACTTGGCTTTCCCGTCACTGGCTGGTCACGCACGGCAAAGGACGTGGCAGGTATCACCTGCTATCATGGGCCAGAGGGGCTGGGCCACGCTTTAGCTACTGCGCAAATTCTCATCTTATTGTTACCAGACACGCCACAGACCAAAAATGTGCTGAATAATGAAACTTTGGCGCAAATGCCCAAAGGCAGCGTGATTATCAATCCAGGTCGTGGCCCATTAATCGACGATAAGGCTTTGATTTCATCTTTAAAACAGGGCCATATTTCAGCGGCTTGTTTGGATGTGTTTCGCGTTGAGCCTTTGCCTCAGGATCATCCTTATTGGACCCTGCCGAATGTGACTGTGACGCCGCATATCGCATCTGGAACGCGCGCAGCAACCGCGGCGGAAGTCGTGGTCAGCAATATTGCTCGCGGTGAGCTAGGCCTTCCATTTTTGCATTTGGTCGACCGCGCCGCCGGGTATTAACCTTAGCGCAGGACCGGCGGTTGCCCCGGGATGGTTCCGGGTGCGGGACGCTCAACAGCCACCTCTGGCACCGGCAGATCAAACCGCAGCCCGACCTTAAGAAGCTTTTGCACCATGCCGTGATCTGGCGACAAATAGGTGACGTCCCAAGGCGCACCGTCTTGCTCGGAAAATTGCAGGTATTCCTGCACTAGCTTTGCCAAATCTGCCTGAGCATCAGGCACCAACCCTACAAAACACAACATTGGGTTTTTATGATTTTCGGCATCTGTTGCTTCGACTAAACAGGCATATTCTGCTAGTCCCTGCGCCGCTGTCAGCTTGATCGACAACGCATCAAGGGCTTTGGGGGTCAGTGCTGGCGGCGGGGAGACTTGGGTGATCTGCTGTGCTATCGCACTGGGGCGCTCATCCAAGGACTGCGCTAACCACTGCAAGGTTTTAGGTTCAAACACATAGCCAATCGCATTGGTGCCCGGGTTGAGGGCAATACCAGTGTCTTGCCCCGCCAGCATTTGCACCAAGGCGCGCCCCGAAACAGACAAATACTCAGCCTTGCCACCCACCGACTCTGCAAGCCGCAATTCCGTGTCATAGATCGCAACATATTCCTGTGCCAGCAGCCAGACCGTCTTGGGCGTGACCTCAGCTTCCAAGGTTGTGGCCTCAACTGCCAAGAAAACCTCAGTATCGGCCAAGCGTTCGACGACCGCAGAAAACCGCGTGGAATCGTCTGGTGTGGCCTCCAGCATAACAATGGCACGTTCAAGGGGTGTCATGGACGGTCTATCTCGTTCTGTTAGCATATTTTATAACCAAATGAGTTCAGTTGTAACAAAAGGCTAGTTTTCTGTTTCAGTTATAACCTAAAAATGGTAACTACAACACAAAGTCATAACCGGCGCATATAGTAAAAATCTGTACGCAACTCACATACTTTTGCTTTTATGAATATGCACTTTTTTAATGCAAGAACCTTACCCCAAAGTGCTCTAGTACATTATGAAAAACTCATTAGATTTAAAGTTTTTTGCAGCTAACTTTTGGTTGCAATTAAAAGATATGATTAAAGAATATTGATTATGATAAATCTTCGTTTTTTTAAAAGTAATGAATTTAGGCGCTGGCCAAAATTAAATGAGATAAATCACCCAACGCCAATGGACTGTTATATAATTTCTATTATATACAACGGCAAAGAAGTAAAACTAACCGCAAACTAATGTTTTTGGCTTTAGTGAGCGCAGCCTAGAGCAAAGGGAAATACGTTGAAAACCATACTGACTTCAGTATTTATGATGGCGCTTTGGCTGATGCTATCGGGGATCTACACACCGATGCTGATTGGTCTAGGAATAGTGTCAGTTATTTTGGTAATGTTCATTGTTCGTAGAATGGACAGAATTGATGGCGATCATGTTCGTATTTCTATTAGACCGATACATTTTTTCTTTTATCTATTTTGGTTATTTATTGAAATCGCTAAATCAAACTGGACAGTAACCCGGGTGATCTTAGCTCGAACTATGCCTATACGACAAAATTTATTTGAGGTGCCTTACACACAGAAAAGTGATCTAGGGCAGGTAATATTCGCAAACTCTATAACACTTACACCAGGCACTCTTACTATTGAAACCGAGGCTGGAGATTTTTTGGTGCACGCTTTGGCTTATTGCCCAACTGACATAGCGGCACTGGCAGATATGGATAGGCGCGTGACTAAAATTGAAAATGGGGCAGAAATTTAATGTTTTCAATCACTGCCATCGCAATATTTATCGCTATGTTATTGGTTTTAATTAGGCTGATCAAAGGGCCGACACTTTATGACCGTGTTCTCGCAGTAAATTCTTTTGGCACACATACTGTGTTATTGATCGGAGTAATGGGGTTTCTGAATGGACGCCCTGATTTTCTGGATATAGCACTCCTATACGCATTAATTAATTTTGTGGGCACAATTGCGATTTTAAAGTTTTTTCGTTACCGGGCCATTGGAGATGCCATGTGGGTCCCACCAAACCCAAAGAACGAGGATTAGAGGCAGTGGATATTTTGCTAAATCTTTTGTGTTGGGCCTTAATGCTATCTGGATCTTTCTTCGTGATTGTTGGAGCTTTTGGAACTTACAGGTTTCCTGATTTTTGGTCGCGACTACATGCTGCATCTATAACAGATTCAGCTGGTGTTATTTTTTTGTTGGTTGGCATGGGCGTATATTCGGGCCTCACATTAATCACCTTTAAACTTTTAGTTATCGGGTTGTTTATGTTCATAACTGGCCCAACTTCGACACATGCGATTGCTAATGCGGCTCTAGTTTCAGGACTACGACCACCAAAACTCAACAATGAAACTTTGGATGATGACGGCCCAAGAAAACCAAGTGATACTTTATAAAAACGCTTCATTAAACAAACCTATGTAACAGGGTAACAGGTGTAAAATCGAAACTTTCATCAACATAGCACTTTTCAGCATGCTTGCAGCCACGGCTCTTTCTGTGGTGTGCACCCGCAGTTTATTTGCTATTGTAGCTCTTTCCGGTGTTTTTAGCCTATTATCGGCACTTTTGTTTATTACCTGGGATGCGGTTGACGTGGCGTTTACCGAGGCAGCAGTAGGAGCCGGCATTTCAACAGTCCTAATGCTAGGCACTTTAGCTCTGACCTCACGAGCCGAAAAGACAAGCCATAAATCAAATATAATACCACTTTTAGCAGTCATCCTAACGGGCGCCGCAATGATTTACGGCACTCTAGATATGCCTAATTTTGGTTCAGCAGTTACTCCAGTACAAACACACGTTGGTCCAGATTACTTAAAACGAATTCCAGAAGATATTGATGTTCCAAATGCAGTAACAGCCATTTTAGCGAGCTATCGAGGCTACGATACATTGGGAGAAACAGCCGTTGTCTTCACCGCGGGCATCGGTGTTCTAATGTTGATCAGTGGATTACGTCGGCGGCGCCGAACTGGCGTTACAGAGAAAAACGTTGATGATACGAAGGAGACAACCTGATGCGTCACCATTTAATTTTGCGCGTAATCACTAAGCTTCTGGTTGGTACTATATTCTTGTTTGCGCTTTATGTGCAGTTCCACGGCGATTATTCTCCTGGCGGTGGATTTCAGGCTGGCGTCATTATGGCTGTTGGATTTATCATCTACGGAATTGTATTCAGTTTGGATAAAGCCAAACTGGTATTTCCGCCTTGGCTAGTTCACAAATTGGCCGCCTTTGGCGTGCTACTTTATGCAGGTACTGGCGTGTACAGCATGTTTATGGGCTTTGGCTATTTAGATTACACCGCCATTGACCCTCATCACCCATCACATGGCCAACACTTGGGTATTCTAATCGTAGAAGCCGGGGTGGGCATAACCGTAACTGGTGTAATGGTAGCAATCTACTATGCATTTGCAGCCCGGACGCCAGTTCTAAGTGATGAGGAATGGTAAGTATGAATTTTTTTACTGCAGACTTTATCTTAGGGCACGTAAACTATTGGTTGTTTACAATTTTAATGATGACAGGGCTGTATATCGTAATTAGTAAGGGTAACCTGGTCAAAAAAATAGTGGGTTTGAATATCTTTCAAACCTCAGTTTTTATGTTTTATATCTCAATGGGAAAGGTTTCTGGTGGTACAGCACCAATTTTTCCGTTGGATGGAAATTATGATCCCGAAATAGCATATTCAAATCCACTTCCGCACGTCCTTATCCTTACAGCGATTGTCGTTGGGATAGCCACTACCTCGCTGGGCCTGGCACTTATTATTAGGATAAGAGAAGAGTATCACAGCATCGAAGAAGCAGAAATAACAGAAATTGAAGACACTATCTTCCTCAGTGAACACCTGCCGATAGCCAGCCAAGGAGAGTCCATCTAATGGCGACGCAAACCGTTCATTACACTACAATGGCCCTGACTGACCATTTACCGATTTTGCAAATACTAATTCCATTTATTGCTGCCCCTCTAATAGTTTTCATTGGGCGGCGCGAATTAGCATGGGCCATAGCATTTATTGCTAGCGCGGCCTCATTCGTGGTTGCCTGCTTACTGCTGTCCCAGGTAATTGGCGGCGGAATAGTTTCATATCACATTGGGGGATGGGCTCCTCCTCTCGGTATCGAATATCGCGTTGATGCAGCGAATGCTTTTGTGCTTTTTCTAGTAACTGGGATAGCAACTTTGGTGTTGCCGTACGCTAGGAAAAGCGTTGGCGCAGAAATGCCTAAACGAACACAAACCCTATTTTATTCGCTGTTTTTACTTTGTTTGACAGGCCTTCTAGGTGTTACCATCACTGCAGATGCCTTTAACGTATTTGTTTTTTTAGAAATATCTTCACTCTCGACTTACGTACTAATTTCTCAGGGCTCATATCGCGATAAGCGTGCGCTGACCGCCTCATTCAATTATTTAATTATGGGCACAATTGGGGCCACGTTTTTTATAATAGGTCTTGGTTTTCTATACATGGCGACAGGTACATTAAACATGGCGGACCTAGCAGACAGACTTTCAGGGCAATACGAAAGCCGCACTGTCCGTGCCGGATTTGCATTTATTCTTGTGGGGATAGGGCTCAAGGTGGCTATCTTTCCAATGCACTTTTGGCTTCCTAACGCATATACTTATGCACCCTCTGTAGTCACCACATTTCTTGCTGCAACAGCGACTAAGGTTGCTATCTATGTTTTACTACGCTTCATATTTAGTGTTTTTCAACCAGCGTTTCTTGCCGAAACATCCACCCTTGAAATAATATTTTATCCATTTGCCTTGCTAGCCATGTTCGCCGCGTCTTTTACGGCAATCTTCCAACGCGACCTGAAGCGTATGCTAGCGTATTCAAGCTTAGCCCAAATCGGTTACATGCTGCTAGGCATTGCGTTACTTTCCGAGACTGGGTTGATGGCTACCATTATTCACCTTTTCAACCATGGCATCACAAAAGCAGCTCTATTTATGGGTGTTGGAGCTTATGTTCTCCGGTCTGGAAGTTCGTTTTATACTCAACTCCAAGGCCTTGGAAAGACAATGCCATGGACCAGTGCCGCAGTTGTCATTGGTGGGGTGTCACTAATTGGCGTGCCCGGAACTGCTGGTTTTCTGAGTAAATGGCTTCTGGTGCAGGCTGCTCTAGAGCAAGGTTATTGGCCAGTAGCGATGTTGATTGTAGCCTCTTCGCTACTCGCAGTCGCGTATGTCTGGCGACTTGTAGAGGCACTCTATCTGTCAACACCGCATAGTGGGCAAACCATTCAAGAAGCCCCGCTCTCAATGCTACTGCCACTATGGATAATGGCCCTAGCCTGTATTTACTTTGGCTTTGAAACGGACATAACCCTGGGAGCAGCCAAAGCTGCAGCTCAAGCGTTACTTGCCGGATCATCTGGCATGCTGCATTAGGACGGAATAAGTTATGGATACATCCTTGGCGATATTACTATCAATGCTGCTGCCTGCCGCTGCTGTAGTGAGCAATTTACTTTTTCGCAACAGCCCAAACCTTCGTGATGGGTTAACCCTTGGCGCAGCCATAGCAACCTTCCTCGTAGTCCTGAACATTCTCGCTGCAGTAGGCAATACAACGACTGAGACGTTTGTCTTAGTTGAAGTAATGCCAGGGCTTGATCTGGCCTTTAGCGTAGAGCCTTTGGGAATGATGTTTGCAATACTGGCATCAGGACTATGGATAGTGACCCATGTCTATGGCATTGGCTACATGCGTGGAAATAATGAAGATGACCACGCACGCTTCTTTGCATGTTTCTCGTTTGCAATATTCTCTGTCATGGGAATAGCCTTTGCAGCCAATATGTTTACCTTATTTCTATTTTATGAAGTATTAACGCTCTCCACATATCCACTTGTGGCACATAAAGGTACTCTAGCAGCGGTCAAAGGTGCACGTACTTATCTTAGTATCCTGATAGGCACTTCAATAGGCCTACAGTTAGTTGCTGTAGTTTGGACCTATGCAATAGCTGGAACACTAGACTTCACACGCGGTGGAATTTTGGAGGGCCTTATCGCAGGTCCTGCAGTAGCAATTCTACTTGCGCTTTATGCCTTTGGCATTGGCAAAGCGGCATTAATGCCATTTCACCGTTGGTTGCCAGCAGCAATGGTAGCCCCGACCCCAGTCAGTGCACTCTTACATGCAGTTGCTGTAGTTAAAGCTGGCGTATTTACTATGCTGAAAGTGGGAATATACATATTTGGAATTGATTTTTTAGCGGCAACAGGGGCCTCAGTTTGGTTGATGTGGCTGGCCGCCTTTTCCATCATTGTCTCTTCAGTAATAGCTTTGACCAAGGACAACCTTAAAGCCCGACTTGCATATTCAACAATCAGTCAACTTTCTTATATAACACTAGGCGTTGCCCTTGCCACCTCAATGGGAATACTTGGTGGGAGCTTGCATGTAGTCATGCACGCCATGGGTAAAATCACACTCTTTATGTGTGCGGGTTCAATATATGTTGCCACCCACAAAACCAATATAAGCCAAATGACTGGTTTGGGGCGAGCTATGCCAATAACCTTTATGGCCTTTTTAATTGGCTCTTTGTCCATTATCGGCCTGCCACCATTGGGTGGGTCTTGGAGTAAGTGGTTGCTCATTATGGGCGCCGCAGATGCCGGCCAACTGGCAATGATAGGCATTTTACTCATAAGCTCACTTTTGAATGTTGCGTACCTTCTTCCACTGGTTGGGAAAGGATTCTTTTTGAAAGCGACGGCCCAAATAGATCCACAAAAGTTTGCTGAAAGTCCTACTTTAGTCTGGGCCCCACCTGCGTTTACAGCCATGGGTTGTATAGTTTTATTTTTCTACGCCGGGCATATTCAGGCCTTCCTGATGCCCATCATAGCTGCACATTAAGGAGGCCGCGGATGGACCTGAATCAATCTGACAAAACAAACGAATTTTCCCGACTGGGCAAAACGCTTTGCTGGTTTACGAAAACTGAAAATGCAAACAAGATATTTTTGGGGCTGGCTCTGTTTTGTTTTGCGCTATTCTTGGCAGATTTTACTTACCATAAGCATGGGCATTTCTTTATTGAAGAGATCCCCGGGTTTTATGCTGCCTATGGGTTTTTTATGTTCACACTGCTCATAATGGGTGCCAAAGCCTTAAGATTTATCATCAAACGCCCAGAAAATTATTATGGTGATAAAGCTGTTGATAGCGAAGATTATCCTGCTGACCAATTAGAACAAGGTTCCAAATGATGATCAGTATTTTGCCTACAGTTTTCATCTTCATTGCAGCCGCATTAGTCTTGGGTCTTTTGCCAAAGGGCAATGTCCGTGGTGTTATCCTGCTTATAACTCCCATTCTTGCCGCGTGGCAGATTTGGAACCTGCCAGTGGGCATTTTCGCACAAGTCGAGTTTGTAGGTCAGACACTTGATATGATGCGCGTTGATAAGTTATCACGCATTTTTGGCTTAATTTTCTGTTTAGCCGCATTTTTGGGAAACCTTTACGCATGGCATGTACGCGACTTCATCCAACAGATAGCTGCTTTGCTATATGCTGGTGCCGCCATAGGGGCAGTTTTTGCTGGCGATCTGATTACATTATTCTTTTATTGGGAGGGTACCGCACTCGCCTCCGTCTTTCTGATTTGGGCTCGCAGAACAGAAGGATCCTATCACACAGGAATGCGATACTTAGTTATTCAAATCACATCAGGCGTTATTTTATTGGCGGGGACTGCGCTACTATATAGAGAAACTGGATCAATTACTTTCGAACGCATGACCCTTGGCTCATTAGGTACATGGCTTATTTTTCTATCTTTTGGTATTAAATGCGCGTTCCCACTGCTGCATAATTGGCTTCAAGACAGTTATCCCGCTGCTACAATTACAGGGACAGTAATTCTCTCTGCATTTACGACAAAGCTGGCGGTATACGCACTTGCTCGTGGGTTTGCGGGCACAGAACTATTAATATATATTGGTGCAGTAATGACTTTATTTCCAATCTTTTTTGCAGAGATTGAAAACGATTTACGCCGAGTATTGGCTTACAGTCTTAATAACCAATTAGGCTTTATGGTTGTTGGTATCGGCGTAGGTACTGAAATGGCGATCAACGGTACTGCGTCACACGCGTTTGCCCATATCCTATATAAAGCTTTATTATTTATGAGCGTTGGCGCTGTAATGCTTCGTACTGGCACCTCTAAAGCTTCAGAACTTGGTGGCCTTTGTCGCACTATGCCTCGGACCGCAATATTTTGTTTGATTGGGGCCGCATCGATTTCTGCTTTTCCACTGTTCTCTGGATTTGTGACTAAGTCATTGATCATGGATGAAACAGCCAATCAGCATTATCCAATCATTTGGGCAATACTGGTATTTGCCTCCGCTGGTGTCCTCTCACACTCTGGTATAAAAATTCCGTATTTTACGTTTTTTGGCCATGATAGCGGCCTTCGCCCTAACGAGGCTCCGATCCACATGCAAATGGCCATGGGCTTCACAGCTTTCCTTTGTGTCTTTATCGGAGTTTATCCCGAACCACTCTACGCATTATTGCCCTATGAAGTTGTCTACCACCCCTACACAATGAGCCATGTGGTCGGCCAATTACAATTACTTTGTTTTGCACTACTTGCTTTCACAGTTCTGATGCGCCGCGGAATTCATCCACCTGAGATCCGCGCAGTAAACCTCGACGTAGATTGGATCTATCGGCGATTTATCCCTACATTTTACAACATCATTTATAACTCAGTAGCAAAGGTTTTCATATTTATTGAAGCTGTGATAATCTCCGTGATCCAAATGACGATTAAAGGCCTGTACAAATTACATGGACCAGAAACTGGCGTTTCTCGTATGCGCGGGGTTGGGGCAATGGTTATGTGGGTAGCTATTCTTCTTGGCGTAGCGCTCATTTCATCTTATTTTTGAATTAGAGGGTCTACTCTGGTACTTACCACTATGTGCCAAAAAACTCTGGTGCTGATAATGTTCCACTTAAGATCGGCATGCGATGAATTGCGAATTATTAGTTTTGATAATTGAGATTTAATTTTGAGAAATAACCCGCTATTTTAATACTTTGAATTTGATGTCAAAGAATACACATAGAGCAATTAAATTTTTAAATTTCAGGGCTTGAAAGACAGAAGCTTCCAGCGTAGTTGATGGCTCGCTGATGGGTCGTAGCATAATGGTAATGCACCTGTTTTTGGTACAGTAGAGTGCAGGTTCGAGTCCTGCCGACCCAGCCAGCTTTTTCCACCCAAACCATACTGTACCTTGGCATAAAGAGGTCCTGAGCTTTAGCCCGATGCACCCTTAAATTGTCAAATGCAGCTTTGGTTTCCAAAATGGTCGAAACAGCTCGATTTTGGGGCAACGGTTCATAACAACTTGTAATCCAGCCTCTTCAGCCAGCCGGGCAGCGTCATGATCCTCCACACCTATTTGAGCCCAAAGCACCTTTGTTCCGATAGCGATCGCCTCTTTGGTGATGCCCATTAGGTCTTCAGAGCGGCGAAAGACTTCAACCATATCCACCGGACGATCAATAGAGGCCAAACTCGAATAGACCTTCAGGCCCCGGATCTCTTCGAGCCCCGGACGTGGGTTCACTGGAATCATTTCATAGCCAGTCTCATTCAGCACCCGCAACACACCATAGCTAAACTTAGTTTTATCCGGGCTGGCCCCCACCATGGCGATGGATTTGACCGAATTGAGAATACCTTGCAAATAGGTCTCAGTGTAGGGTTGGGTATGGTCCATCATCAGACCTCCTTGTGGTGTGGCGATATCGGCCTTGAGTTCATGTGTTTGCAACGGATCCAAAAACGGGTTGCGGTATAGTTTGCCGTGACTTTCCACCCCAATCTCCAGCGTGATGTCGCTAAGGGGCCGCGCCACGCAAAGAATGACATAGCCATTATTAAGCTGACGATTATTTAGCGCCACTTGGCGGCGTTGATCGACCTCTCCTATAGTCAATTTAGCCGCACAGGTGATGCAACCACCGTATTTGCACCCGTAGGGCAGATCAACGCCTTGATCGTGCAGGCTGTCCAGAAGGGGCCTGCGTGGATCAACCTCATAGGTCGCTCCATCCCGATTTGCCAAGGTCACGATCACAGCCAAATGTCACTCGTGCAATCGCCACCGGGGTAACGGGCCTCATGGCAGCGGCTGGGGCCATTGGGCTCTTGACCAAAATCAACTATAAAGTTCGGATTGATGCTCATGCCGCCGTTGACCGGGTCACAATCCACCATCACCATCACTCCGCCTTGTTTGCGAATCTCCGGATAAAATTGGTTGTCCCACGTGCTAAATAAGCTGGTGGTGACATAAAGCCGTTTGCCGTCTAGAGAGAGTTGGAACATCTGCGGGCCCCCGGCCACTTTCACGCCATTAATTTCGGGTGCGCGGCCCAGCAAGCCACCCATCCAGATCTGACCTGTGAGAACCGGATTGTGCGGATCAGAAATATCATATTGCCGCATATCCCCATGCAACCAATTGTTGAGGTAGAGATATTTATCATCCATCGAGATCAAGATCGCCGACATGACTCCCGGCAAGGGAATGGGCCATTCAGGATGGGGCTCATTGGCCACATCAATAATTTTCTCCCATTGCCACTTGCCGGCATCATCTTTCCACCAATGGATGACATTAGAGCTGAGCGCTGCGCCACAGAACCCATGAGTGCTGTCAGGGTCATGGTGAAACTTCACCTCCAAGGGCAACAAGCCATCCTCGCCCAGATACATCGTCTCAATTGGCACTTTTTTTTCAAAGTCCCAGAAATGGATCTCGCGGCCATATTTCAGATGCCCCACCTCTTCCAAGTCAAAGCCGGGCATAAAGGTGTTGGGTGCCGCCCATTCCGAGGAGACCATCACATTGTGGCGCGGCTGATACCAAAAATCATAGCCAAATTTAATATCACCCATGGAGTTTTCCCAGCGCCCCATGATCTCAAAATCTTTGTCGAGATGAAGATAGCCCCCCGGGGCTTCGCCCTTAGCATCCCCAAGCATCGAAATGATAATTTCAGAGCCAAGACAATGCACCGTATGCGGCCCCGATAGGTTGGTCTTAGATTTGATCTCAGCTCCCTCAACCACCTTATGCAGGCGGGGGGCGCGTGGGTCTGTGGCGGTGTCGACAATATGGATATTGTTAGAGCGCACTCCGGGCAGAAGCAAATATTTGCGTGACATAGAGCCGTCGTCAAAGCAGGAGGAGCAGGCATTCCAGCCCATATGATGCAGCTCATCGCCAATTCCCGGCATCTCCAAACGGTGGATCACTTGTGAATAAGTTAGACTATCGGGATCCACATCCACCGTCGCAAGATAATCTGGATTTTGAATGCCGGTGCCGGTGTAAATCGCAATCGTGTACAGCAACTTCTCAGGCGGGGCTTGAATCGCCTCAGCGGGGCTGGCATAGCCCGGACCACAACAAACACTCATTTCGGCTCCTTAACTTTCATCTCATTTTAGCTATAAGGTCTTATGCGTCGCACAGATTATTGCTCATAAGCCTAATTGCCAAGCGTGGCACAAGACAAAACAAAGTCTCAGTGACGCTGAGGACCCCCCTAAGGCAGCCACCTAGCCCAACCCATGCAGAGTTTTGGTTTCGAGGTAATCCTCCAGCCCCATCATCCCGCCTTCGCGGCCGTTGCCTGATTGCTTGTAGCCTCCAAAGGGCGAGCCGTAGTTGAACCCACCGCCATTGATATGCACGGCCCCCGCCCGCAAGCACGCCGCCACCCGCTCGGCCCGAACCGGATCCCCAGTTTGCAGATAGGCTGCCAGACCGTAGGGGGTGTCATTTGCAATTTCAATTGCCTCTTCTTCCGTGTCAAAGGGTATAATCACCAGCACCGGTCCAAAAATTTCTTCTCGTGCAATTCGCATGGAATTTGAGACATCCATAAATACCGTTGGCTTTACAAACCAGCCGTCCGTGATGCCCTCTGGCTTGCCCAAACCACCGGCCAAAACAGTGGCGCCCTCATCAATACCCACGGCAATCATCGCCTGAACCCGATCGAATTGAATGCGGTCAAACAGTGGGCCTATGTGATCACCTTCTTGTGTGGGATCCCCCACTTGCGTGGCATCAGCGGCACGTTTAGCGATTTCTACAGCCACGTCATAGCAGCTCCGTTCCACCAGCAACCGGGTAGGCGCATCACAAGATTGGCCTGTATTATACATGCATTCATCCACCGAGGCCGTAACCCGATTTTGTAAATCACAATCAGCAAACACCAGATTGGGCGATTTTCCCCCCAGCTCGAGCGTCACTCGTTTCACCGTGTCAGCCGCATCGCGTGTCACTGCCATACCGGCCCGGGTCGAGCCCGTAAACGACATCATCTGGATATCGCAGTGGCGTGACATCACGGCGCCAACCGTGGGACCATCGCCTTGGACCAGATTGAATACGCCAGCCGGAAAGCCAGCTTCGTGGATAATCTCCGCATAGATCATCGCAGAAATTGGCGTGTGCTCGGAAGGCTTCAAAACACAGGTGCAGCCAGTCGCAAGCGCTGGGATCACCTTAAGGGTGATTTGATTCATCGGCCAGTTCCAAGGGGTGATCAACCCGCAAACCCCGATGGGCTCGCGCAGTTGGATATCGCCACTGGTCAAACTCTCACGCTCTTGCAGCTGTCCCAAAGCCTCGATGAAACCTTGCAAATGCCCTACTGCCGCATCCGCATGTGCGTCACGCGCCATAGATATTGGGGCGCCCATCTCCATGCTCATCGCCTGTGCCAAATCCTCAAATCGGGCTTCAGTGACTTTGAGCAATCTGCCCAGAAATACCAAACGCTCCGCCTTAGTGGTTTGGGAATAGCTGGCAAAGGCTCGGCTGGCCGCAGCCACAGCAGCATCAACATCCGCGGCATTTCCTAAAGCAACCACACCGACCTGCCGTTCGGTGGCTGGATTTAAAACAGGCATCGTAGCACCAGAGTTGGGCTGACTCCAAACACCATTAATGTAGAACTTACTTAGATTTTCCATCTTCAAGTCTCTCACCTTTTGGGGCCCCTCATCGGGCCTTGATTATAGCCTCTTGTACCAAAGCGCGGATCTCTGCGACGGTGGCTTGCCGCGGATTTGTGCCTGCGGCCATGTCGAGAATGGCTTTTTCTGCAATACGTTGCGCACAGTCTAACGGTACATCAATCTTACTCAAGGCTTTTGGAATACTGATTTCGTCCAAAATTGCCTCAACATGCGCGATAAACGCCGTCACTGACGTGTCTTTCAGGCCCATGGCTTGGGCCATACGTTGCACTTTCGGCTCTTGGCCCGGCAAGTTAAACCGCAACACAACCGGCAAAACCACCGCATTTGTAAGCCCATGCTGCGTGTCAAATTCAGCACCAATCATATGCGAGATGGCATGTACCATTCCGAGGCCTTTCAGAAAGGCCACCCCGGCTAGGCAAGAACCTACCAACATCCCACCACGGGCCTGCAAATTGAGCGGCTCACGGACTGCGATTGGCAGCCATTTAGACACTAGCGCCAGCCCCTCAAGCGCCAGCCCATCACAAAGCGGATGAAACCCGGGCACAAGATAGGCCTCAATCGCATGGGTCATGGCGTCCGCACCGGTCCAAGCGGTGAGGTGCTGCGGCAGGCCAAGGATCAATTCAGGATCAAGCAAAGTCAGTGAGGGCTTCAACTCAGGGTGCCAAACACAAAATTTCATGGCTTTGATGGTATCCGTGACCATCGCCGTGCTTTCGGTTTCAGCTCCAGTTCCCGCAGTGGTGGGAATGGTGATCAGTTTTGGGAAGGCTTGATCGTTAGATATCTCTAGCACGGGTTGTTCATATTCAAACGCCCAAAGCTCAATGTCATTGCGCGCGGTCAAACCAATGGATTTGGCCCCATCCATCGCGCTCCCGCCGCCAATCGCAATGATCCCGTCATGGCCACCGGCGCGGAATGCTGCGCGCCCGGCGCTGATCTCGTCGTCTCTTGGGTTTGGGGATATCTCACTAAACAGTCCAGATTTCAGCCCCGCTTGTGCAAGATAGCCTTGAAGAGCGGCAATGAACGGCAAATCACGGCTGCCGCGATCTGTCACCACCAACGGGTTTAAAAGGCCCAATTCCACCGATTTCCACCCAATTTCAGCCAATCGGCCGGGGCCGTAGGCGATTGGCACGGGAAAGCTCCAATCTTGCGGCTGCAAAATATCTGTATCGATGCTGAGGTCTCGTCTGTCAGATGGCATGGCGCGGGTCTCCAATTTCTGCGTTTATGTCTCTTGCTCAAATTCCAATCGCAAGGCCGCTGTTTGCGCGCCCAAGCCCGGGACATCTGTCGCAGAGTCACCGTCTGTTTGGACCGGCAAAGCCGCCATTTCGACTTCAGCCCCACCAATCATTGCCTTGGTGTTCCTTAAAAATGGATGTTCCGACAGGTCCGCCACGGAATTGAGTTGCGCATTAGCAATATGTGTCGCCTCTAACTTTGCCAGCACCTCAGGCGTATCGTATTGCGCGAAACAGGCGGTCACGATGGCATCCAATGCCACCCGGTTCACATATCTATCAGGATTTTGGGCAAACCGTGGGTCACCCGGTAAATCTGGACGCTCCAAAACATCACAACACAGAGCCACAAACTCTCGGTTGCTTTGCACCGACAATAACACCTGCCCACCATCCCCACAGCCGAATGCACCATAAGGGGCGATGAAGGAATGCTTCAGACCGGAGCGCGCCGGAGCACCGCCCATATAACGATGCGCTATGAGCGGCATATTCATCCAGTCGGCCAAAACATCGAACATAGAAATCTTAAGGTCAATTCCAACGCCGGTCCTACCCATTTGAATCAAAGCCCGCAAAATAGCTGAAAAGGCGGTCAGCCCGGTGGACAGATCCGTGAGAGACACGCCCACCCGCGCCGGACTATCTGGCGTGCCCGTGACCGAGCAAAGCCCACTCTCGGCTTGGATCAAAAAATCATAGGCCTTCTTTTTGGCGGCAGCGCCGCTGTCACCATAGCCCGAAATCATACACGTGATCAGCCTGGGGTTCACCCGGCGCAACTCTTCGCCGGTGAGGCCCATGCGCGGTACAGAGCCAGGGGCCAGATTGGAGACAAAGACATCAGCCGTAGCCAACATACGCCGCATGAGCGCGAGATCATCTTCTGCCTTCAGGTTCAGGCAGATCGACTCCTTACCCCGATTCAGCCAAGCAAAAATCGCACTTTGCCCATTGGCGCCCACATCATACCCACGCGCAAAATCACCCTCTTGCCGTTCAACTTTGATCACCCGTGCGCCCGCATCTGCCAGCATCAAGCCGCAGTAGGGTGCCGCAACAGCCTGTTCCAAGGACACCACCGTGATCCCGTCAAGTTCATTATTCAGGCCCATTGCCCCCCCCAAGCCGTATCAAAGCATCTGCACAATAGCTTTGGCATACTGTGGCCGCGCAAAGATCCAAAAGACAAGACCGACCGAAGAATCAAATCTAAAAAATCATGTCTACAAAAACCCTCCCACGCCCATATTTTAGATTCCGCGGGCCTATCTGCGCATTTTTTAAGCAAATAGGCGCATCGGTCCATATTTCACTCCGCTCAAACTTTACGCTGCTGAGCATCAATTTGATGATGAGTTCACAAAATATTTACAGTTTAGCGAAAGGAATTCTTGTGAAACTGATTATTGCAACGATCAAACCCTTCAAGCTCGAAGAAGTGCGCGAAGCGGTCTCTGGAATTGGTGTCAGCGGAATGATGGCAACCGAAGTCAAAGGCTTCGGCGCCCAATCCGGTCATATTGAGACCTATAGAGGGGCAGAATATACAGTTAATTTTGTTCCAAAAATTAAATTGGAAATCGCTGTAAAAGACGAAATCGCCGACCAAGTGATTGAGGCAATTTCAAACGCAGCACGAACTGGAAAAATTGGCGACGGGAAAGTCTTCGTCCTGGATCTCGAAAAAGCCTTGCGCGTGCGCACCGGCGAAACAAACGAGGAGGCGTTATAATGCTTAGAGGTAATATGCAAAAGGTTTCATCATTGGGCTTGGCGGCTGTGCTGCTTGCTCTTCCGCAATTGGCCGTGGCACAGGAGGCGGACACAACGCCTCTGAACGCTGATATTGGCTTCATCTTCACCACATTTATGTTCTTGGTCTCCGGTTTTTTGGTCTTCTTCATGGCGGCCGGTTTCGCGATGTTGGAAGCAGGCCTCGTGCGGGGCAAAAATGTAGCCATGCAGCTGACAAAAAATATGGCGCTGTTCTCTCTGGCTTCATTGTTCTTCTACATTCTAGGATACAATTTGATGTACCCGGGCGACGGTTGGACCGTACAGGGCGTTTTAGGCGCCTTCTCCATCACCGAACTTGAGCCAGTTGGCCTTGAGGGCGTTGAAGCTGATTTGACCTATGCCTCCGTTGGCTCAGACTTTTTCTTCCAGCTCATGTTCTGTGCTGCGACTGCGTCTATCGTATCAGGTGCCTTGGCAGAGCGGATCAAACTTTGGCCGTTCTTGGTCTTCGTAATTATTCTGGTGGCAGTGATCTATCCGATCCAAGCCAGCTGGAAGTGGGGCGGTGGTTTCTTGAACGACATGGGCTTCCAAGACTTCGCAGGTTCTACTGTTGTACACTCAGTTGGCGGTTGGGCAGCTTTGACCGGCGCTATCATCCTTGGCCCACGTTTGGGAAAATACAAAGATGGTAAAGTAAACCCGATGCCAGGCTCAAACCTTGCTTTGGCCACTTTGGGCACCTTCATCCTCTGGCTCGGTTGGTTCGGTTTCAACGGTGGTTCACAGTTATATATGGACACTTCAGGCAACGTGGCGGACATCAGCCGTATCTTCTCCAACACCAACACAGCCTCAGCGGCTGGTGCGGTAGCGGCTTTGATCCTCACACAATTGCTTTACAAAAAACCAGATCTGACCATGATTTTGAATGGTGCTTTGGCCGGACTTGTTTCGATCACAGCTGAGCCCCTCACACCATCCTTGATCCAATCCACTATGATTGGTGCAGTCGGCGGTGTAATCGTGGTCTTCGCAGTACCTATGCTGGATCGCTTAAAAATCGACGACGTGGTCGGTGCTATTCCGGTCCACCTCTTTGCAGGTATCTGGGGCACATTGGCAGTTTGCTTTACCAACAGTGCCGCCACATTCTCGGTCCAATTAACCTCAATCTTGATTGTCGGTGCATTTGTCACTGTCACCTCGGCCTTGGTCTGGTTCGTGCTCAAAGCAACAGTCGGTCTCCGGGTCAGCGAAGAGGCCGAAATCATGGGTCTGGATCGCAGCGAGTTGGGTATGGAAGCCTACCCTGAGTTCTCAGGCAGCTAAATTTCCTCGGCAACTTAGCCCTCCGAACGTCATGTTTGGAGGGCTTTTTTATGTTAAAGACTATTACTTTTCGGCGCAACTTCGGCTTAGACTTCATGCTCCAGCTCTGCCAAAAGATCCAACAACAGCTCAAAGCGGTCTGCCCCAAGTCTGTACTGAAACTCCGTGGCGATCCTCGTTGCCTGCGCTAGGTTATCATCGATAATTTGCTGCCCAGCTGGCGCAATCACCACGGTTTGACGGCGACGATCTTCGGAATCCGTGGCCCGTGTGATCAGCCCATCTTCCCCAAGCTTGCGAATAATACGCGACAAGCTGGGCATCAGTAGGCTGGCCTTTGCGGCAATCTCAGTCAAATCTTGTGGGCCGAACTCAGACAAAATGCGCAACACCCGCCACTGCTGTTCTGTGATGCCTGACGCTTTGAGCATCTCACGGATCGGCGCCATCACCTTTTCACGCGACCTCATCAATGCAATTGGTAAAGATCGGTTGGTAGAGGGAAGTTGATAATTTGGTTTTGCCATGAGATCCGCCATTGGTTATTACATATGTTAATTAAAAATATTGACAGCACAATAAAAAATTGAAAAACTGTGTTTAGTTAACATGTTACAAATATAAAATTCCGGCCGCCCCTCCTGTGTTTATACTGAACAGAAAGTGAAACGCATCATGTCTGCCCTTGATCAAAACATCGAAAAGCTCGATATCCATTTGGCGCGGTTCAAGGATAGGGGAATACTGCACCGCATTGCAGGGAAAGATATCGCCGGTGGAGGCGGATCCTTCGCAACGATCTCTCCCGTGGACAAGTCCACCATTTGCGAAGTTGCGCGCGGCGATGCCGGCGATATTGACAAAGCGGCAAAGGCGGCAAAAGCGGCATTCCCCACTTGGCGCGACATGCCCGCAAAAGAGCGCAAAGCCATTTTGATCCGTATAGCAGAGGGCATTGAAGCCCGGGCAGAGGAGATTGCGCTGTGCGAATGCTGGGATACGGGCCAGGCTTGGCGCTTCATGTCCAAAGCCGCCATCCGTGGGGCTGAGAATTTTAGATATTTCGCAGATCAAGTTGGTGCTGCGCGCAACGGACAACATTTGCAATCCCCAACCTTGATGAACATCACCACAAGGGTTCCCATTGGTCCTGTCGGGGTCATCACCCCTTGGAACACACCATTCATGCTGTCCACTTGGAAGATTGCCCCAGCATTGGCCGCAGGCTGTACAGTGGTTCACAAGCCGGCTGAAGCGTCACCGCTTAGCGCCCGCCTCCTAGTTGAAATCGCCGAAGAAGCAGGCCTGCCGCCAGGTGTTTTGAACACAGTCAACGGTTTTGGCGAAGATGCGGGCAAAGCCCTCACCGAGCATCTCGACATCAAAGCCATCGCCTTTGTCGGTGAAAGCCGCACTGGTTCGATGATCACAAAACAAGGGGCGGACACCCTAAAGCGCACTCATTTTGAGCTGGGTGGTAAAAACCCAGTCATCGTGTTTGAAGATGCAGACCTTGAACGCGCCTTGGATGCAGTTATTTTCATGATCTATTCAATAAACGGTGAGCGCTGCACATCCTCCTCACGGCTGTTGATCCATGAAAATATCCGTGAGGCTTTTGAGGCCAAGCTGATTGCCCGGGTCAACAATATCAAGGTGGGCCATCCTTTGGATCCCGCCACCGAGATTGGCCCGCTGATCGGCGCTGAGCACTATGCCAAAGTCACCTCTTATTTCGACATCGCCAAAGCAGACGGTGCCACCATAGCCGCCGGAGGGGAGACATTGGGAGATAGCGGCTATTTTGTCCGCCCAACCCTTTTCACCCAAGCCAACAACACCATGCGCATCGCCCGCGAAGAAATCTTTGGGCCAGTCCTCACTTCAATCCCGTTTTCCACCGAAGAAGAGGCCCTGCAAATTGCCAATGACTCGCCCTATGGGCTGACGGGATACGTGTGGACCAATGATCTGACCCGCGCCCTCCGGTTTACAGAAAAACTGGAAGCAGGCATGATTTGGGTGAACAGCGAGAATGTCCGTCACCTGCCCACGCCCTTCGGTGGCGTGAAATCAAGCGGGATCGGACGCGATGGCGGCGATTGGAGCTTTGAGTTTTACATGGAACAAAAGCACATAGGATTTGCCACAGGATCCCATAAAATTTCGCGCCTCGGCGTTTGATAAAAATCACCAAAGGAGCCTAAAATGCCAGTTCCCGCCTCGAACCTTTACCCAAGCTTCAACACTGTCCGCCTCAGCCACGCCTGTTTGAATGTCGCTGACCTGGTCGTATCCAAGACGTTTTACACTGAAATTCTTGGCATGCAGGTTTCTGATGAAACTGACAGCCATATCTATCTGCGTGCCATGGAAGAACGAGGCCATCACAGCGTGATTTTACAGCGGTCCGATCATCCGGGAACGGTAGAGGTCATGGGCTTCAAAACCTATGATGAACAGGATTTGGACAATGCGGAGGCGCATTTCAGCGCCCAAGGCTGCCCTACAGAATGGGTGGATCGTCCCTACCAAGGCCGCACCCTGCTCACCTGTGATAACATTGGCATCCCACTGGAATTTTACCACAAAATGGACCGCTTGCCCTCCTTGCATCAGCAATATGCCCTATACCGGGGCGTCAAACCACTGCGAATTGACCACTTTAATTGCTTTTCGCCAGATGTGGATGCCTCAGTGGCATTTTATAACGATATCGGGTTTCGCGTCACAGAATATACCGAAGATGAGGAGAGCGGCAAGCTTTGGGCAGCATGGATGCACCGCAAGGGCGGCGTGCATGATATGGCCTTCACTAATGGCACCGGCCCGCGCATGCATCATATCGCATTTTGGGTGCCCACCCCGCTCAATATCATCGATCTTTTGGATTTGATGGCGACAACCGGCTATGTCAGAAATATTGAACGCGGGCCTGGACGCCATGGCATATCAAACGCATTTTTTCTCTATATTTTAGACCCTGACGATCACCGCATTGAGATTTACTGCTCAGATTATCAAACGGTGGATCCAGATCACGAACCGATCAAATGGGATCTCACCGACCCGCAACGCCAAACCCTTTGGGGCGCCGCAGCCCCCAAAAGCTGGTTTGAGCATGGCACAAATTTCGTAGACCAAACCCCACGTGAGAGCGATTTAAAAGCGACGCCTATCATCGCCTCCTAAATAGAACCGCGACGCCTTCTAGTGATGCGTAAACAATAGGCCCGCCCCAGCCTGTTGATCCGCCACCCCAGCCAAGCGCAACAGATGCCATGCCAATGCGTGATTGCTAGCGGTCACAGGCTTGCCCAATTTCTCTTCAGCCAGCGCGATGACTCGCGCTGAGCGCAGGCTGGTACAGGAGATAAATACGCTATCACAACGTGGATCTTGGCCGACCACAATGGCTGCGTCTAGAATGGAGGCCTCGTTAATTTTACCGACCTCTAAGTCATTATCCTCATAAAAGGACCCAACCACGGGCACATCAATCCCGGCCGCTGAAAAGTTCGCCTGCATCGCAAGGGTGACATCTGGGGTATAGGGCGTGACCAAACCCACTCGAGCAGCGCCCAGCGCCGCCAAAGCCGCCTTTGCCGCCGTCAATGGGTTGGTGCAGGGCACACCGGGGTGAATGCGAGCCAAAATTTCCACAACCCGCGTCTCGCCAATGATTGTAGCCCCGCTTGTGCAAGCATACCCGATGGCCGCGAGACCCAAAGACGGCGCGATCAACTCAGCAGCGCGTGGCAGCTCCTCGGCCATTCGCACCAAAGATCTAGGCGAGACTACCGCATCATTTGCTAGCCGTGCATGGTATAGGGCCACGCCCTCAATCGCCATTAGTGCAGCGAGCTCAGCCTCCAAAGTTTGATCAGTCTGCAAGACCAAAAGGCCAATACGCGCGCGGTAGCCAATTCCAGCGTCAGTCTTAAAGGCAAGTTTTTCAACAGTCTGTGAATTATCTAAACACGGCGTCATAACTTATACTTAGCCCCTCATTCAGCCGCTGGTTCCAATTTTCTCTACCTGCGCAATCAGTTCACATGCGGCCGACAGACTTCTCGCAGTGGCGTTCAGCATATTTGGCAAGATCATCCATTCCAAGGCCCAAGCCGCACCTGAGCGTTCTTGCTCATGCACCAAGGCCTGATGCATACCGCCCAATTGGGTTGCATTGTATCGAGCCAAAGTGACCAGTAGCTCCGCCAATATCGGGTTTTGTTTATGCTGCATCGCCGAGGAAGATCCACCACCAACCAGCGAAATCTCATCGATTCCCTGCTGCGCCATAAGTGAAATATCCATGCCCAATTTACCCATACTGCCAGACACCATGGACAACCACCCTGCCAATTCCCCTAAGCCATCTCGCATTGCATGCCAGCTTTTAGTGGGTGCTACCAAACCCAAATGGGCCGCCAGAGCACCTCCTGAGCTTATGCCAACTGGACCACCGCACTGCAAGCGCAACAGCCGCGGCGACATCTCGTGCAGCCGTGTAAGATGATCGGCCAAGGGCAGGCTCCAGCTTGCAATGCGATCTGATGCTGAGATTTCCAACGCGGCTTGCATGCGTGTCCGGCCCATCAGCGGGACTGCGCCATGGTCAGCATCCAGCTGCGCCATGGCCGATTTCAGCTTGCCTAAGCGGTCTGCAAAAATCGGCAAAATGTGTACCAAGGACAGCACAAAGGCCGTATCAATAACGTCTTGGCTGGTCAGTCCGCAGTGAATATCCTTATGGAGGTCTCGGGCGATCTGCGTTTTCAAACACCGCACCAATTCCGGCACAGGCAGGCCATCAACAGCGCTACCAGCCCATAAATCTTGGGGCACCACTACTGCTGCTTCTACAGCCAAGGCCGCCGCCTCATTACCCAAGACACGACTATGAGCCGCTTCAATTCGAACCATATGTACCAGTTGAACCTCTGCGGACAAATGGGCAGAGATCTCTGTGTCCCCGAACAAGCCACCTAGCCATGGATGCTCAAAAACTGAGGTCATGCGGCGCGCAATCCAAGTATTTCACGCGCCTGAGCCCGGCTCGCCACAGGGCGTTCATATTTCTCACACAGGGCTGCAGCTCTGGCGATCAGGGCTGCATTTGACGGTGCCAAAGTCGTGCGGTCCAAGCGCACATTGTCTTCCAAACCTGCGCGGGTGTGACCGCCCGCGGCAATGGCCCATTCGTTTACAACAATCTGATTGGGTCCAATCCCCGCAGCACACCATTCAGCCTTCGGCGCCCGCGCCTGCATTTGAGCCACGTAAAAGTCAAATACCGCACAATCAGCAGGCATCGCATTTTTTACACCCATGACAAATTGCACATAAAGACGACCAAAAAGCAGACCCTCCTCATGCAGCCTAATGGCTTGTAATATATGAGATAAATCAAAGGCTTCAACCTCTGGGACTACTTCATAAGTTTGCATTTCACTTGCCAACCACGCCACCAAATTAGGTGGGTTTTCGTAAACCCGAGTTGGGAAGTTGTTGGATCCCACTGACAGAGACGCCATATCGGGCCGCAAAGACAACATCCCACCGCGTTCTTGACCTGCGCCGGAGCGGCCACCAGTTGAAAATTGAATGATCACCCCAGGACAGTGGCGGTGCAATTCCTCTTGCAGGCGAGCAAATTTTTCGGGGTCGCTGCTGGTTGTTTCATCCGCGTTACGCACGTGAGCATGGATGATGGACGCACCTGCCTCAACAGCGGCATGGCTACTTTCAACCTGCTCAGAAATACTGATTGGGACTGCTGGGTTGGCGGCCTTCGTTGGCACCGAACCGGTGATTGCGCAGCATAAGATGCAAGGTTTGTTCTGGAAATCAGACATTCAAAAATACCGTTTCTTTGTCACCTTGAAGATGAATATCAAAATTATAAGTGTCGCCATCGCGGGTGGCAATCAAACTTGACCGGCGGGCAGGATCATCAATCGCTGCAAGGACCGGGTCTTGTTCATTGTCTGCACAGTCGAAATAGATCCTTGTGTGCAGGCCAAGATTAACCCCACGAGCCACCACCCAAACATTGATATGAGGTGCTTCATCTCCCACCGCGGCGGGCAGGATGGTGTTCACAGAATAGCCTGCTGCCTGAGCGTCCACCGCTCTGCGGCCCCAGCCTTCGGATCCCCCTTGCGGCGCATAGTGTCCGAATGAATCCACCTGCCAAAATTCTAGCATGGCATCGGTGACCGGCATGCCTTCGCCGTCAAAAATACGTCCAGAAACAGTCACCCAACTGCCCGGTGTGTCGGAACTGAAAATGTCAGCGCCCAAATCATGGCCGCCATACATATTCTCTAGCCCTGCAAAACTCGGAGTGCATCCAATATGCACATAAGGGCCTGCGGTTTGGGACGCACTTTGAAATCGGGTCATTAATTGCCCTCCAACTTATTTTCAAATAGTGTCGAGACTTTGCCGCGAAGGATTACATCAAAGCGGAAAGCTCGAAAATTCATAGGCGCCGTATGGGCCATATCCAATCGCGCCGTCAGACTGTCAATCGCCTGTGGGTCTGCAATGGTCTGCACAATGGGGCAAAGCGGAATATGCGGATCACCCTCGAAATACATCTGCGTGATTAAACGCTGGGCCCATCCCATTCCGAAGCAGCTAAAGTGAATATGTGCAGGTCGCCAATCATTACCGCCATTCGGCCAAGGATAGGGTCCCGGCCGAACTGTATGAAATGAATAATAGCCATCAGCATCAGTAATCGTGCGCCCACAGCCGCCAAAGTTTGGATCCAGCGGGGCTAAATAGCCATCTTTTTTGTGGCGATATCGCCCCCCCGCATTCGCCTGCCAAAACTCAAGCAAAGCATTGGAAACTGGGCCCGCATTCTCGTCTAGCAAATGGCCATGAACCATAATTTGTTCACCAATCGCTGCCTGCCCAGGGGCTGCGTAATTGATGATCAGGTCGTTGTCATTTGGCCCAATCAAATCATGCCCGAAGGTAGGACCGGTCAGCTCCCCGGCCCCGGGTGCCAGGCTCAAGAGTTTGTGGTTGGGCGAGCGCAGACGTGAGCTGCGATAATCAGGGGTTAAGGCCTGTGGCTGTAAACTCATATCCTGCGGGTTATAGGACGTATATTGTGTCACTTGGCGTCGTCCATCTCAGCAAAAGTTTGTTTGGCCACCTTAATCGCATGGTTGGCCGTTGGCACACCGGCGTAGATTGCGACGTGTAGAATGAGTTCTTGAATGTCTTCACGGCTAGCACCGGTGTTCGCGGTGGCGCGAATATGCATGGCCACCTCTTCCCAATGACCCTGAGCGCAGAGCAAAGCCAAAGTCACAATAGAGCGCTGTCGGTAATCCCATGCATTCCGCGACCAGACATGCCCCCAAGCACTTTCAGTGATAAGATCTTGAAATGGAGCGTCAAATTCTGTTTTGGCGTCTTCAGCGCGCGCAACGTGGGCCTCACCCAAAACGCTGCGCCGTGTTACCATACCTTGCTCATGTCTCGGAGACGGTTTCATAAGGCACGTTCCTTTAATTGCATCACAGATCCGACCACAGTCCATTATGACTGAGCCGTTTTGATTGATGATAATGAAAACTTAACAGCTGCAGGTCAAGGCTTTGAGATCGCTATATCAGTCTCTCTGGAGATTTTGCAGTCAGAAGGGTTTAGCTGCCGAGACTTATCGAAAGAGGGTGAAGCTTAAACGGCCTATGGCGAAAGCTTAAAGGAAAAGAGGTTTAAGCCGTTGGCGGCGGGTAATTTAAAATTTAATTGTAGAGCTAAATGCCACGGCTTAGCTTGGCCCAAAGCGCTATTTTTTGCGCAGGTAACTCACTGCACCAACAACCAAGGCCACGCCGATGATAGCTTGTGGAGTGACGGCAGAGATAAATAAGGAAATATTTGTCATTACGCTGATCACATAGTCGCCGGAAGCTTCCCCCAACAGCAGGTAAACCAAAATAAGAACCACAAGTACCAATCCCATAAGTTCAGCGCTTCTGAGAAGCACAGATCGTAATTGAGCGAGATACTTATCAATCTTATTCATTCTTTACCGCCTAGGCTGTTGGGGAAAACATTAATTATATAGGTCTACTTTTGGAACAATGCCAAAACCACACCCAAAGCGATCAAGCCTGCAAGACCTGCACTGCCAAGTTTCTCAACGAGTGCTGTGATGTTGCCAACCACATCACCCAAGAAGGCCATATTACCGGGGCCAACCAAAAGTGACGCAACGACGGCAAGAGCCAAAAGTGCGATTGCGACCTCGGTCAGGCTACCGACCATTTTTTTTGCATTTGCTAGCATAGTTTCTTTCCTCTGTTGCTGCTGTAGTTCATTTATTGACTTCAGTACGCGAATCTAACCTGCCAAATACCTCTTACGTCAAGCATTTAGTTACATTATCCCGATAACCACAATATCTAGTTCTATCTTCAAAATAATGTATATAACTGTATTCAGATAACTATTTCGTATATTATACGCTTTAGATTTGTGCCCAGTTTTTCCTAATAAATGGTTAAATTTCACAAAAAAACTGATGTAAAAGCAATCTTGTCCGAAAATAATGTATAAAAATACGATGCCAAATACAGCCCAAAATTTAAAAACCAGGATGGGTTTAATCATGCGAAAACCAACATTAAAAACCGTTTACGAGACCTAATTTGATCAAAAATACTCCGATTTCGCAAAAACCTCCACTATAAAAGCCCACATCGCCGCTTCAATTCATACTCAATACGGCTATAATGAAGGTAACATTCCGCCCGTAACTTAAGCTTGGATTAAGCATGCAAAACCCAAAACATGACGCCGCCATCGAGGCACTCCGGAACCTTTTGGGCGAGCGGCTATCCACAGGCAGCTCAATCCGTGAAATTCACGGGCGCGATGAAGCCTACACCCCCCCATTCTTGCCAGATGCCGTGGCGTTTCCGAACTCAACAGCCGAAGTTTCGCAGATTGCGAAAGTCTGCGCCCAACACGGCTGTCCGATGGTCCCCTTCGGCATCGGCACCTCGTTAGAGGGTCATGTCGTGCCCATCCACGGCGGCGTCAGCATCGATACCAGTCGGATGAACCAAGTGCTGGAGATCCGCGATCAAGATCTCAATGCGGTTGTGCAACCTGGGGTCACCCGCAAGCAATTGAACACCGAACTGCGCGCCTCTGGTCTGATGTTCACAGTTGATCCTGGGGCAGATGCCACCATCGGTGGCATGGCGGCGACCCGAGCCTCCGGCACAAATGCGGTGCGCTACGGCACGATGCGCGAAAATGTCTTGGCGCTGGAGGTTGTATTGCCCGACGGTGAAATCATCCGGACCGGCAGCCAAGCCCGCAAATCCTCCGCAGGCTACGATCTTACCCATCTTTTTGTAGGCTCTGAGGGAACATTGGGGATCATCACACAGCTGACTGTGCGCTTATTTGGTCAGCCCGAGGCCATCCGCGCGGCCACCTGCGCTTTCGACACGGTAGATGACGCGGTCGAAACTGTCATTCTGGCAATCCAAACCGGCATACCGCTCGCCCGCGTAGAATTGCTCGACGAAATGCAGATGCGCGGCATGAACCTCTACAATACCCAGATGGATTTCTTGGAAAAGACACATCTATTCTTGGAATTTCACGGCACAGATGCAGACACCACCGAGCAAGTCGAGATGTTCAAGGCAATCTGTGATGATTATGGTGCGTCAGCTTTTCAATGGGCTGAAAAAGCGGAAGACCGAACAGCACTGTGGCAGGCTCGGCATGACGCTTACTATGCGGCTAAAGCCTTGCGCCCTGGCTCTGAGGGCTTCATCACAGATTGCTGCGTGCCCATCTCGAAGCTCGCCGAATGCATCACGCGCACCAAGGTTGAAATTATACGCTCTGGCCTCATCGCCCCGCTTTTAGGTCATGTCGGCGACGGTAATTTCCATCTGGTGATCCTGATTGAGCCCGGAAACATTGCTGAATTAGAGGCGGCCAACCAACTGTCAGAGGCGATCAACCTACTGGCGCTTGAATTGGGCGGCACAGTGACGGGCGAACATGGCGTGGGGCTGGGCAAAATAAAATATATGCAGGCCGAGCATGGCGGCGCCTACGGGTTGATGGGACGGATCAAACATTCCATCGATCCACAAAACCTGATGAATCCCGGCAAGCTGGTGAATTTAACCTAACCGCGCACGCGCGCTGCATTTTTACTGGCAATGGCGGCGATAAAAACCGTTAGAAAAATCCGAAACACATGGTGTGCAGCTACCATAACGGGGCTGATCCCGAGCGACAAAGCGATCAATCCCATTTCGGACACCCCGCCGGGCGCCAGAGATAAAAACAGGGCCGGAAAATCAAGTGGTGTGACGTTGACCAGTACCAAGGCAAAAATAGCGCTCAGGCATAGCATCACGCTCGTCGACACCAGAGACGTTTTAATAATTGTAAGATAATTGGACCCCACCGCGCCGGACAATTGCGCACCCAAAGCCACCCCAACAAACAACTGCGCAACATAGAGCAACCAAAACGGCGCAATAATAGAGACCAAACCCGTCCCATGCATTGTTGCACTGATTACCATCGGCCCAATCAGATGTGCAGCCGGCAAGTGCAGCATACGACCAGCAGTTATGCCGACTAATGCAATCGCGGGTATGAGTGCGAGATCTTGCCAGCCGGTCACACCTCGCTCAAAATCCTGTCCCGCAGCGCTTCCAACCACATCTCCCGATACCAACCAAAACAGCACCGGCACGATGGTGACCACGAATAATACCCGCAGGAAGTAGCTTAAAGTTAGGACAAAAACATCCCCACCGCCCTTGCGACCCAGCTCTACCGCCTCAATCAAACCGCCTGGCATGGCGGCATAAAGCGCGGTGACCCGCTCATATTTACCTACGGTTCTGAATATAAAATACCCAAGGCATTGCGCCATCCCAACATAGGCCGCAACCGCCAGCAGAGATATTGAAACATTCGGAGCAGCTCTCGCAAGTTCGGGAGAAACTGTGCTACCGATCAAGGCTCCAATCAGCGCCACGAAAAAGGTTCGTAGCGGTTTGGGATAGGGCAGCGCAATGGATCTGGAATTCGCCAAAAATGTGAGGCCAATCGTGCACAATAACCCGCCCATCAAAAACGGCAAAGGCAGGCCCAGCCAGAGGGCCAAAGCTCCGCCGCCCAAGCCGGCACAAAGCAAGACAAAAAGTTTGCTCAGGTCAATTGGGCGTTGCCAGTCAAAGATTGGTGCGGCTTGCTTCATACCTATTCTGTAAGCCTTATTTCAGGCCCCTACAATATAACGCAGGCATCTGAAAAACGTTACCACCGATCAGATAGTGCTCAGTGTCGAACCTGCACAAAGAAACTTGCATCGCAGATGAACCTGCTTTCAAATACTATGAAAATTTAGCCCCCTCGCCATCCGGTTCCACAGGTCTTGCAGAAAGTGAAATAATTACATATTCACAAAATAGAATACTTTGAAGGTGTAAAAATGAAAAAATAGCAATAGCGACACTCGCGCTTTTCGTCGTGTTTGGCTTAGGTTTTGCGGCCTCACAGTTCATGTCCTTGCAGCACTATGTTGGTCATATACAGGATGAAGCTGCGACAGGCGCAATGCAGCATGATGAGGTCAATACGCCGATGCTGAACGGCGTGGACACGACCGAAAGTGAAGTGTCAGAACTGAAGACCTTATTTCAAAACCATAAGGACATCACCCGCAGCGTTGGGCTGCTGCCCAATGGGGTCAAAACTCTGACAGAAACAAAAGACGAGGAGCTAAGGGCCGCTTTGGTCGGCCATTCGGCAGGCATGATCACCCGCGTCGAACAGGGGAAAAATCCACAAATCCCCATTCAAAGCCCAACTCTGAAGACCTTATTCGAGGGCCGCCACACGATTGTAACTGAAATTGAAATCACCGATTACGGCATCGCGATAATTCAAACCACTACCAATCCGAAAGTAGTGGCCGCATTGCAGGAACATGCTTTGGAAGTGAGCGATTTGACAGAGCGCGGCATGGAATCGGTGTATCAGCAAATGAGGAAACAGCATCACTAATAAAAGACAGTGCGGCTGCGCTTTGGGTCATATCAGGCGCAGCTGTTTTTTTGTCAGCCAGCGCCACCCATAAATGCGTTGATCGCAAGAAAGATCCCAGCAGACAGCATTGCCGCCGCCGGAACAGTAATAATCCATGCTGCAATGATGGTTAGGAAGTGACTGCGGCGCACAAGCTTGCGTCTGCGGCGTTCTTCTTTTGGCTGAGCAGAGACCTCAGGGATTGGAATGCGTGCCAATTTCATACGTCGCTGCGCATCCCATTCCCGGAAGAACCCAACCCCAAACACGCCTCCGACGGCGATATGAGTGGAACTCACAGGCAGGCCCAACCAGCTCGCCACAATCACAGTGATGGCCGCCGACAAAGCCACGCAATAGGCTCGCATCGGGTTTAGCTTGGTGATCTGTCCGCCCACCATGCGGATCAGTTTTGGCCCAAACAGAAACAGGCCGAAGGAAATTCCCAAAGCACCAATAGCCATAACCCAAAGCGGAATAGACACAGCATCCATAAAGGCTCCAGAAACAGAGGCTTGCACGATAGCCGCCAATGGCCCCACCGCATTCGCCACATCATTGGCCCCATGCGCAAAGCTCAACAAGGCCGCAGAGATCACCAAAGGAATACCAAAAAGTTTTTTCAAAGATTTATTACGATTTTCAAGCCCTTGCGATTGTTTGCGAATGACCGGAACCATTACCAACCAAATCAAGAGCCCCATACCCAAGCCAATCATCAACGCTGATGAAAAGTCGATTTTAATAATCTTCTTCAGCCCCTTGAGTGACAAATAAACGGCAAAAGCGCCGCCCATGATGCCCACAAGGAACGGCACCCATCTCCGGGCCGCTGCAATTTTATTGTCCTGATATACGATCCGAGATTTGATGAACCATAAAAATAGGGCTGCGACCGCACCGCCCAAGACTGGAGAAATCACCCAGCTGGCTGCAATCTTGTACATGGTTGGCCAATTAACCGCCGCGAATCCAGCCGCAGCAATGCCGGCCCCCATAACGCCTCCAACAACCGAATGTGTGGTTGACACAGGCGCGCCGATCCAAGTCGCAAGGTTCACCCACAAAGCGGCTGACAACAGGGCGGCAAGCATGGCCCAGATAAAGACTGCAACTGTGTGCATGCTTTCAGGCGCAACAATGCCCTTGGCGATTGTGGATACGACGTCCCCCCCTGCAAGCAAGGCCCCAGCGCTTTCAAAAATCGCTGCAATGGCAATCGCCCCGCCCATGGTTAAGGCGTTGGCCCCAACAGCCGGACCCATATTATTGGCCACATCATTTGCGCCAATGTTCAACGCCATATAGGCGCCCAAACCTGCGGCAATCACCACAACAACGGCATTTCCAGTGTTGCCGAACAAGTAGTAGGCAATCAGCCCAGCCAGAATGATGAAGGCCAGCGATACTCCAAGCCCCATCATAGGTCGTGATTCGTAGGAGGTGGCGCGCTCTAATGCGGAAAACCGCCCTAGATCTCTATCGAGCGTTTCCAGGTGTTTCTTTTCGTAGTCATTTTTAGCCATAAGATCTCATCCTTGGAAGATTTGCGATCTGTTATCAGCTCCTATTTTAAACAGCAATTATTACCAAACCCTTTGGGATTTAATTTGTAGGCACCATCGGTCCAGTTTAGGCGCCACTAATCAGCGTCTAAAAAATTATTAGGTTATTGTTTATTATCATAAAAAAACCATTGTGGCTGTTGGGGGAAAAATTAGAGCCATGCTTATCGGAACCATAAAATAGGGTATGTCGCGAACAGAAAAGTACGCGGGTACAAATCATACCCGCAATCAGCCGATTTTAGGTCTGCTCACTTACCGTCGCGAGCCGATTTTTCTTCGCGGGTCAGCTTATTGTTCCAAGTATTATTGCTTAGGCCAAGCTCACTGGGCAAAGGCTTGGTCTTGCCAACGCTAATTTTACCGCCCTTTTTCAGAAATTCCTGAACAAGCGCATCATCGGTAGTTTTTTTTGGGATCTGTCTCATAATCCTTGTCTACCCACAGCGCGTTGGGTTTGTCACCCGCCAATCGCATGTTTTTTGACCCAAAGCAGGTTGATCATTCGATTTCCAGCTCAGGCAGAGATTTCACCAAGTCGTCGACGGCCTTCATCTGTGCCAAAAATGGTTTGATCAAATGCAACGGCAAGGCACTTGGACCATCACAGAGCGCTTGATCTGGATCTGGATGCGCTTCCAAAAACAGGCCGGCGATTCCAACGGCCAAACCCGCCCGCCCCAGCTCTGCAATCTGTCCACGACGCCCACCCGATACCGCAGCCCCCACCGCGCGGGTTTGTAATGCGTGGGGGACGTCAAAAATGATCGGGGCATCATCGCTGCAATCTTTCATAGTGCGCAGCCCCAACATATCGACGACCAAATTGTCATAGCCAAAACAAGTTCCACGCTCACACATCATGATTTTATCGTTGCCACATTCACGAATTTTATCCACCAAGTTTTGAATTTGTGGCGGACTCATGAACTGTGGCTTTTTCACATTTATCACCGTATCGGTGGCTGCAACAGCGGCAATAAGATCAGTTTGCCGGGCCAAAAACGCAGGCACTTGCAAAATATCACAAACCTCAGCCACCGGCGTGGCCTGAGAAATTTCGTGAACGTCAGTCAAAACCGGCACGCCAAAGGTCTGCTTGATCTCCTGCAGAACCTTCAACCCCTCATCCATGCCCGGGCCTCTATAGGAATGGATTGATGACCGGTTCGCCTTGTCGAATGAGGCTTTGAAAATATAGGGTATACCCAAATCCTGAGTGGCCAGAGCGAAAGCCTCCGCCACTCGCATCGCCAGATCACGGCTCTCGATAACATTCATGCCACCGACCAAACTCATTGGAAGATGATTGCCCAGGGTGATATTCGCGACAGTGATCTCAGTCATGGAACGGCTTTCTCTAAAAGTCCAGGCTGTTCATAGCACAGTTTTCGCGGTTTCAAAGGTGTCACCTTTCGCCTTGGATGTTTCATAAGATGGGTATAGTTTTCTCTAAACCTTAAAAAACCTTGAGGCCAGGCAACAATGAAAAGCGAAATTAATCCCGCCGCATCTGTTTTGAATGCCGTTGAGTGTTTTTCGTCTGGCTTCACTCAGATGCAAGACGCCATGGCACAACCAGCGATGCGTGCGGTGCTCAACGGTGCCGCCGACCTTATCTACAATATGAAAGGTCGCCTCATTCTCTCTGGCGTGGGCAAGAGCGGGCATGTGGCGCGCAAATTGGCCGCAACATTTTCATCAACCGGGACACCTGCATATTTTGTGCATGCCGCAGAAGCAAGCCATGGCGATCTTGACATGATCCAAAGCGATGATGTTGTCATGCTCTTGTCTTGGTCTGGGGAGACCGGCGAGCTGTCAGATATCATCGCCTATGCGGCGCGGTTTAATGTGCCAGTGGTAGCCATTACAGGCAAAGCCGGTGGCACCCTCGCGCGCCGCGCGCAACATCCTATTGTATTGCCCGCAGCCAAAGAGGCTTGCCCACACAATCTTGCGCCCACCACATCGACCCTGATGCAAATGGCCTTAGGCGATGCGCTGGCCATCACGTTGCTCAAAATGCGGGGCTTCTCAGAAGAGAGCTTTCGTAATTTCCATCCCGGCGGAAAACTGGGCGCGGTGTTGCAGCCCGTCTCAGAATTCATGTTCCAGGACAGTCAACTGCCATTACTGGATCAAGCCGCTTCCATCTTTGACGTTATTGCTGAAATCTCCAACAAAGGTTTTGGAATTGTGGGGCTTTTGGATGCTGCGGGCAAACTCTGCGGCGTGATCACCGATGGCGACATCAGGCGATATTTGGAGAAAAATGCCACAGGCACAATGCAGGATGTCATGTGGTCCGCTTTTGCAAAAGACATAATGAGCCTCACCCCGGTTACACTGGATCCAGAAAACCTTGGTGCACGCTCCTTGCATACGATGCAAACACGCAAAATTTCAGCGGTTTTCGTAGTGCAAGACTCGGCGCCCATTGGCCTGGTGACCGTGTTGCAACTGCTACAACGTGGCGTGGCCTAACACCGCATTCGTGAAACTTACGGCCAGCCGTTTTGTTTCAATACACCTTCAATACGCACCACATCTACCGGGTTGTTCAATTCCCAAAATACGCGCCCTTTGCCTTCAACAAGCACGCACCGAACCTTGACCGCCTGATCTAAAAACCGCAATTGTTCCAGCCCCTCTAGCCGCTCCAATTCCCCTTCGGGCCAGCTCACATATTGCCCAAGCGTCTTGGGCCGGTATGCATAAGCGCCCACGTGGTGGTAAACTGGCGTCCCAGCATCGGCAGCATAAAGTTTGTCCGTGAAGGGCAACACTTCCTTGGAAAAATATAGCGCGTCCCAATTGCGATCAAACACAGCGGTGGTTCCTCCCACCTGACCATTGCGGCGATCCTCAATAAACATATTCAACGTGTGACCGTCGCATTGCAAAACCGGGGTGGCCATTTGCACTTCACGGTCACGCTTCATCTCTTCAATCAGGCCAGTGATAAACCAAGGCGGCGTCAGCGGCGCGTCCCCCTGCAGATTAACCACAATATCCGCCGGCGCGGCCAATCCCTGCAAAGCCTCGGCGACCCGCTCAGTTCCATTGCGGCAGGTATCTGAAGTCATAATCACTTGACCGCCAAAGTCTCGAACCACTTGAGCGATGCGATCATCATCCGTAGCCACAAAAATATTATCAACCCCGGGAACCTCACAGGCCGTGTCCCAGCTGCGTTGGATTAATGATCTTGCGGTACCTGTAGCCCCAGTTAGGAGCGCCAAAGGTTTGCCTTCAAATCGGTTCGAGGCGTAGCGGGCGGGGATGATAATCACGGTTTTTTCTGTCATGAAAAACTCTTAGGGGATTTAAAGCCAGCAATCAAAATAATTGTATCGGCAAAAGCACGGGAGTAACGCTCATCACAGATACAGCCCAATGAGTGAGACAGTCGTTTTCTTTATGTTCAAGATATTACCCGCCAGCAGCATACCAAAATAGCCAGTATGCCCTGAAACCACTCAATAGCTAAACACTAAGTAGGCTCATTCCCATTTTTTTTCTTGGATTTACGCGCACGCCAACTTGGGAAGACGATCAAGATCAATGCAATCACAAGTAGCCCAAGCGTCATTGGACGCTCCCAAATAAATGCGATGCCGTCATAGAGCTGCATAGATCTTGAAAAATTATCCTCTAACATTCCACCCAAGATGAAGCCAATAAGCAGTGGGGCTAAGGGATAATCTGCAAATTTTAAAGCCGTTGCAAAGACACCAAAGCCAACAAGAAGCAAAAGCTCTGTTGCATTATTCTGTCCAATGTAGGCCCCCATCAGCGTGAAAAACATAATAAACGGGATGAGGAAATTTCTTGGAACAGATAGAACTTTTGCAATGTAGGGAATGAGAGGAAGGTTTAGGATCAACAAAATAAGATTGCCGATGTACATTGATATAATCACTGACCAAAAGATCTGTGGTTCGTCCAGCATGAGACGTGGGCCGGGGCTTACATTTAAGGCGATCAAAGCCCCCAGCAAAATTGCAGTGGTCCCTGAGCCTGGAATCCCAAGAGTTAGCAGCGGTACAAAAGAGCCAGTACATGCTGCATTATTCGCGGCTTCAGGCGCAGCAAGGCCCTTGATAGAGCCCTTTCCAAAAAGCTCTTGCTCCTTTTTAGGTGCAATGTTCCGTTCCACAGCATACCCTAAAAAGCTCGCAATTGTGGCGCCAGCTCCAGGTAAGACTCCAATAAAAAAACCCTGGATTGATTGTCGCGCAATGACGGGCGCAATAGATCTTGCTTCTGAGCGCGTAATTCTCAGATCTTTTATTTGGGCCATTCCCGATCCGGCAATCGGCTTGGGCTTCAAGACTAGAAATAGTGCCTCAGGCAAAGCAAACATGGCCATTGCTAAGGTGATGAAGCCAAATCCTGACTGGAGGTCCATCACTCCCATTGTAAACCGAGGCATGTTAAACAATGCCCCCTCCCCAACTGTAGCCATTATTAAACCAACGGTAGTCATTAAAAGTGCTTTGGCAACCTGCCCCTTTCCAGCAAAAGCAGCAATCGCAGATAGGCCAACAACCATAAGTGCAAAATACTCGGCTGAATGAAATAGTAATGCAACAGAGGACAGCATCGGAGCAAAAAGCATCAACAATATGGCACCCACAGTACCACCACAGAAACTCGCAATCGCCGCAATGGTAAGAGCTTTGCCAGCTTTGCCCTGTTTGGTCATAGGATACCCGTCAAAGCTGGTAGCAACAGTTCCAGCCACTCCCGGCGCATTCAACAAGATAGAGGAAGTCGACCCTCCAAAAATCGCGCCATAATATACACCCGCAAGCAAGATGAGCGCTGCTGCAGGATCGCCCATTGATATCGCCACTGGAATCATAATTGCGATAATAGACATGGGTCCCAAGCCGGGTAACATGCCAATGAAGGTACCAATAAGACAGCCACCAATTACGACTACAAGCATTTTGATAGAAAATACTGTCTGTAGGCCAATGAGTAATCCTTCAAACATCTCAAAAACCTTCTAGCAAAGAAGCATTAGGCATTGGGCGCATGTAAATACCCAGGATCTCTGAGACCAAATACCAGACGGAGAATGCAGTGAGCATGCTGATTGCAATCATAAGAACCCATTTACGTTCACCCAAAATATAGGCGCCAATTGTTAAAAAAATACTTGTTGATAACAAAAAACCGATCGGTTTTAGCGATACTGCATAAAGGACCATTAAAAACAAAAGGCCAACAGCTTGAGAGACGTTATAATCTTGCAAATGGCGGTAATCGATTTCACCAGTCTCCTGATCTTTTTTTTCATGGCCAAGGAGAACGAGTAAAGAGGTGACCAGCCCCACAACAGACAATAATTTGGGGAAGGTGCTAGGCCAGATTGGATTTCGCTGCATGATAGGAGGTAGACCCTCATCCATGGTGAACCATGCTGTGTAACCATAGGCTAAGCAGATGGACAGAAATATGAGTGCAATCCAACGATCGAGTACCATTATTTATCCTCAAAGCTCTAAGTCGAGTGAGGGCAGCACCTGATATAGCGCTGCCCCCGGCATTCCAGTTTCCTTTTTACAGGAAGCCAAGTTTTCTCATTAAGTCACCAATAACTTTTTCTTGCGCTTCAAGGAACACCCGGAAGTCATCACCACTATTGTGGATGTTGACCCAACCATTGCGGGCACGAACCGTTTCCCATTCTGGCGTATCATACATTTGTTCAAGAGCAGCTTGATACTGCGTCAACTTATCAGCTGACAGACCAGGTGCGCCAAAGAACCCTCTCCAGTTTACAAATGTGGTTTCAATACCCTGTTCCACCATGGTTTTTGCGTCTGGTGCGGCACTCACACGTTCTGAGGAGGTCACACCAATGATTTTTACTTCACCAGCGTTAGCCAAATCAACCGCTTCTGAAAAGCCAGTAGAAAGGGCTGCAATCTCACCTGACAATAATGCTGCCATAGCTTTACCACCCGCATCATAAGGAATATATTTTACCTCCAAAGCGTCTTTACCAGCCGCTTCCATAGCCATTGCTGCAACGAGGTGATCCATGCCACCAGGAACAGAACCACCACCAATAGCAGTTTTTGACGGATCAGCATCATAGGCTGCCACCAAATCTGCCATGGAATTGATCGGACTGTTTTTACTTACGACCATAGCCGCATAGTCACCAATGGTACCTGCTACCAAAGTCAAATCACGAAAGCTTTGTGGGAAAACACCTGTAAGAGAACGGATCACAATAGGGGTAGAGTTGACCATGAGTGTGCCATGATTGCTGTCAGCATTCTCGATCATATAGGCGATGGCCTTACCTCCACCACCACCAGACATGTTTTCATAAGAAGCCGAGCCCACAAGACCGGCATTGGTTAAAGCTTCTCCAGTTCCACGTGCAGTACCATCCCAGCCACCGCCGGCTCCGCCCGGGATAATGAAATGGATACTATCCACAACTTGGTGCCCATCAGCAAAGGCCGCAGGGGCTCCGATTGTCATTGCAGCCACAGCCGCACTAAATAGGGCTCTTCGGCCCAATCTTAAAGTCATCATAATTTCCTCCAAGTTGACAAGTGTCCGCAGCGCGGACCAGTATTGGTATCTAATAACAAAAACCTGACACAAACCTGACACGCAACACAAAGAAAGCCATCCACTTATGCGATTTCTTCTGGTAGAAGATAACATTCAGCTTGCCAAAGCCATCTGCAGTCATCTGTTGCTCGATGGCCATGTGGTCGACCATGCAGACAGGCTGTCCACCACAGCGGATTTTCTCGCCACAACCGCTTATGACATGATCCTTTTGGACATCATGCTGCCTGATGGCGATGGCCGGGAGTTTTTGAACCGATATCGCGCCAGCGCGGGGGAAATCCCCGTTATCGTGTTGACCGCAAGATCTGAGGTTTCAGATCGGGTTGGCGTCTTGGATTTAGGAGCCGATGATTACATCACCAAACCGTTCGATTTTTCAGAATTAGAGGCGCGATGCCGGGCCGTTTTGCGCAGGCATAGTGGCGGAGCTACCAATATAAAAAGCTTTGGAGAGGTTGAATTTGATGGCCTTTCAGGCACTATAACTCACCACCGCACCACGACAAACCTGCGCAATAAAGAGCTGAGATTACTAGAAATATTTTTCAACGTCCCTGGTCAGATTTGTTCAAAGTCCAAACTTGTGGACCGGCTGTTTTCTTATGATGAAGATGTCTCTGAAAATGCAATTGAGGTTTATGTCGCAAGACTGCGCAAACATCTTGAGGGTAGCAATGTGCAAATCATCACGGTGCGGGGGCTGGGATACCGGCTTAGTCTGGTATGAATGGCATGCTAAAAGGCACCAGCTCTATTCGTTGGCGCCTGATCACACAGCTGCTCAGCGGAGCTGCGATTTTGACAATCATTTTGATCTTAATCGTACGCAGTTTTTCCCAGCAGTTAGCGGAACAGTCACAAGACAACATCCTCAACGCCTCGCTTACAGCCATCTTGGACGCCTCTTCAGTTCAACAGGGCGAACTCACTGTTGATATTCCATATTCCGCCTTTTCCATGCTCAGCAATCTGTCTAATGACCGAGTATTTTACCGAATTGATCAAGACGGTGCATTTTTGACCGGATATGCTGACCTGCCCAAGCCAAAGCTTCGCGCCACCACCGACACACCAGCTTTTATGACCAGTACCTACCAAGATATTGAAATTCGCATGGTTACAGCTATGCGTTTGCTGGCATTGGAGGGACGCCCAATTGAGCTGCAGGCCTCGATTGCTCAAAGCAGGAATGGCCAGGCCAAGACACTGGCTGAAATCTCAAACATGGTGATGTTGTTTGGCAGTGGGTTTTTCGTCATATCAGCCATCATCGCCTTACTTGCAGCCCAATCCACAGTCGGCCCTCTAAAGCGTTTGGCTGCCTCAGTATCGCGCCGAGGGCCCCATGACTTACGCCCAGTAACAGCATCGGTACCTGAAGAAATGGCGCCACTGGTGCAGTCATTAAACCAATTTATTCAGCGGCTTGATACATCCTTGACCCGCTCTGAAGATTTCATTACTGAGGCCGCGCATCGGGTACGCACCCCATTGGCCACAGTACGCGCACAGGCTGAAATCACATTGCGGCGTGTGGACAAAAACGAAAACCGGGCCACACTCAAAGAAATGATTCGAGCCATTGACGACAGCTCACGGGCTGCAGGGCAACTTTTGGATCATGCAATGGTCACCTTCCGCACTGATCATCTCGAACGCAGCAAGATCGACCTCGGAGCTTTGGCGCGCGAAACCGTAGACCGGCTACAGGCCGTCGCCGCATTGAAAGATATCGTCTTTAGCTATACTGAAATAGGCCCCACGCAAATATTCGGAGACGCTATTTTGATCCAGAACGCTCTGCAAAATCTCCTCGACAATGCCATAAAATATTCACCTATGGAAAGTGATATCAGCGTCAAACTCACAGTTGAAACCCCGTGGGTAACTTTGTCTATTTGTGATCAAGGTCTTGGCTTTCCCAAAACTGGTGCAGAATGCCTCACTGAACGGTTTGCGCGCGGCGACAATGTTGCCGGCATCGTTGGATCTGGCCTAGGCTTAACCATTGTCGACGAAGTGATCCAGGCCCATGGTGGCAACTTAATAATATCTAACAATCCAAATGGAGTTGGTGCATGCGTCTCAATATCCTTTCCATTGTCTTAACACTCGCAGGCCTCTCTGCCTCCGCACCGAGCCTAAGCTTTGAAATAGAACATCAGGAAAGCTTCACCAGCAGTTCGCTAGAGCCAGAAATATTGCGTATTATTTCAACCGCAGATATCGAACTATTTGCGCCCTTAATAACTGGCTTTCAGGCAAGTAACCCTACGGTGACTGTCGACTATCACGAAGTCAGCTCAACAGAATTGATGCGAGCTCTTCAAGACGAAAAAGCGCCCTACGACATCGCAGTTTCCAGCGCCATGGATCTGCAAACTAAATTGGCCAATGACGGATTGGCTCTGGCACATAGCTCTATCGCAACAACCCTATTGCCCGGCTGGGGCAAATGGCATGATTATGTTTTTGCCTTCACACAGGAACCTGCCACGATTGTGATCTCAATCAGGGATTTTGGGGATTTACCTCTACCAAAAACGAGGCAAGATTTGATTTCCATACTGCGAGACCACCCGGACCGGTTTCGCGGCCGGGTTGGCACCTATGACGTACGCAGCAGTGGCTTGGGATATCTTTTTGCCACCCAAGACGCCCGAACATCGGAAACCTTCTGGCGCTTGGCGGAGGTGATGGGGAATTTAGACATTCAACTCTATTGTTGCTCTGGCGCCATGATCGACGATGTAAGCAGCGGCAAGATCTCGGTAGCCTATAATGTGTTGGGCAGCTACGCGATGGCGCGCAGGGACGCCCACGACACCATACACATTATCGCTCCACAGGATTTCACCACAGTAATGATGCGCACTGTCCTAATCCCGACAACATCTCAACAACCCGCAATCGCCTCTAAATTTGTAGATCATCTCATTCAGGCGGCATGGGATGAAAATTTCTCAACTGCAGATTACCCTTTTCCCGCAATCAATCGCGACCCAGCGGCCTCAGATACGTCCCTACGCCCCATTCGCATGGGACCGGGCTTGCTGGTCTATCTCGACAAGCTGAAAAAGCGCCGTTTTATCAACGAATGGGAAAATGCCATTTTGCAACCCTGAGGCACGGCATCGCCTCAATCAGACAGGCTATCAGTTTTTCCCCGCCCGCCCTGAGTGCGGCATTTTTTGGAGCAATAACGTACCTCATCCCAATCTTTGGCCCATTTTTTACGCCACAGAAATAGCCGCGCGCAGGTCATACAAAGCTTAGCAGGGAAGTTTGATTTCTTGACCATTTTCATTTGTAAAATTCCCGGCGACTGCCAAACTCATGTACGCGTTTGCGCCAAGCGCGGTAGCTGCCTGTTTTAAGAGTGTCGCGCATCAATCGCTTCACTTGTTTTTCGCTCAACCCGTAAAGCTTTTCAATATTGGCAAAGGACACGTGATCTGACAACGCCATTTCAATGACGTCACTGACCTCTTCTGGCGGCAAAGCAACTTTTTCAACCTTCATAACCACGTCCTATTAACCCTCTGGATCTTTAACTAGGCGGCCCAGCGCAAAGAAAAAGGTCGCAGTGAGTAATTGTTGTGGGTTTAACCCACAGCAAAACCAAACGCACCTTGAATTATGCAACGCCAAGTCTAGTTCCAAAATGTCTGCAACAGATTGGGTGAGGAGTTATTTTGACCGTTTTAAGGATCATATTGGGCGATCAGCTTTCAGAGCAAATCTCGAGCCTGGATGGCGCCGATCCGCAGCAAGATATTATTCTTATGTGCGAAGTGACCGCTGAAGCCACCTATGTGAAACACCATAAGAAAAAGCTGGCCTTCATCTTTTCTGCCATGCGCCATTTCGCTGAAGAGCTGCAGGCTAAGGGCTACCAGGTTGACTATATCCGCTTGGATCAAGACGCACCGTTGCACAGCTTTACGGAGGCTATTGAACAAATACTCGCCACACACAAGCTGGATCATATCATCACCACCGAACCGGGCGAATACCGAGTATTGATGGAACAGCAAAGCTGGGCCGAGACCTTTGATCTTCCGGTATTCATCCGTCCTGACACCCGGTTTTTATGTGACCATGCCGAGTTTGAACGCTGGAGCGCCGGACGCAAAAGTTTGCGGATGGAATATTTTTACCGCGATATGCGCAAAAAATTTGCGGTACTGATGAAGGGCGATCAGCCAGTTGGCGGTCAGTGGAACTTCGACAGCGACAACAGGAAATCGCCTCAGCCCAGCTTAGACGTGCCAGACACTTACCACAGCGCACCGGATGCAATAACCCGCGACGTTTTGCATTTGGTTGAAACCCAATTCGCAGATCATATGGGTGATACCAGCCAATTTCCCTTTGCAGTCACCGCCGGGCAAGCCCGCGCGGCATTGGCACAATTCATTGAAGAGCGCCTGCCCTATTTTGGGGACTTTCAAGACGCGATGATTCAGGGCAAGCCTTGGATGTATCACGCCCATATTGGCCTTTATCTTAATGTTGGTTTACTTTTGCCTTTGGACTGTATCACCGCGGCCGAGCAAGCCTACCGTGACCAAAAGGCCCCGCTCAATGCGGTCGAGGGCTTCATCCGCCAAATCCTTGGTTGGCGGGAATTCGTGCGCGGGATCTATTGGCAGAAAATGCCAGACTACGCAGAATTGAATTTCTTTGAGGCCAAGCGCGCCCTACCAGCATTTTATTGGGATGCTGACACAAAGATGAATTGCATGCACCAATCCGTGACTGAAACCGCCCACAACGCCTATGCTCACCACATCCAACGTCTGATGGTCTTGGGCAACTTTGCGCTTTTGGCGGGCATTGACCCGCGTCAGGTTAACGACTGGTTTTTGAGTGTCTATGCCGATGCCTTTGAGTGGGTTGAGCTTCCAAATGTGACCGGAATGGCGCTGTTTGCCGATGGCGGACTGTTGGCAAGTAAACCCTATGCTTCAGGCGGAACCTACATCAACAAGATGTCTAACTACTGCAAAGGGTGCAGCTATAAGGTTAACCAAAAAAGTGGACCAGATGCCTGCCCGTTCAATTACCTCTATTGGGACTTTCTCGACCGCAATCGTGAAAAATTAGGCAACAATCATCGAGTTGGGATGATGTATAAAGTTTATGATCGCATGGCAGATGACAAAAAGCAGGCTATTTATTACGATAGCTCCGCATTCCTTATGGGCTTAGATGCAAAGACCAACACCGGATAACCAAGACATGACTCAAACCATCCCTAAAGCCCCATTGATCCTTGGCCTGAGTGGGCTACTCCCCTTCATCTGGGGCGCGATGAGCCGTGCCAGTCCGGAGATCATGGCATGGGGTGCAAACTGGGTCGGGGCTGGCCTTCTTGGGACTGAGGTGCAAACCAGCTACGGCGCAATCATTCTGAGCTTTATGTCCGGGGTGCTGTGGGGCTTTGCAACAAAGGCTCACGGCCTCAAAGCTGCCGTATGCTATCCAATGTCAGTGCTACCCGCGCTTTGGGCCTTTTTCGTGGTGTCCAGCGGGCTTGATACCAAAACATCTTATCTGATGATCGGATTCGTAGGCCTATTGATTTTGGACGTGGTGTTTTATCGCCTTGGCCTCACGCCACGATGGTGGCTGCGCCTAAGACTTTTGCTAAGCCCTATTGTTTTAGGGTGCCTATCGCTGAGCTAGAGGACAGGCGGCTTAAAGTTCAAGCGTCTCTTCATTAGAGGGACGCTAGCTTACTAAATATCCCTTATTTAACTTATTTATATAATCATTAGGCACGATAAAATATCTGCTTCCACCCACGTTTACCACCCACGTTTACCACCCACATGGTGAGACATTATTCCTTCACACGCTTAACCCAACCGGTTTCCCGACTCATAATCAGTAGACTTTCGATTGTGTTGTGATTGATATGTCTGATGAGATCGTCGTGAGATAATCAGTTTTCATTTGATAACAATTGTTGGGTAATTTCCAGTAAACGAC
>MDSY01157607.1_pt1 | contig 76303 bp, 75 predicted proteins | sample 811131 | NCBI WGS metagenome assembly MDSY01 (sample SAMN05326643, study PRJNA326480) | marine metagenome | isolation source: seawater | place: Atlantic Ocean: South West | collected 2010 | reverse complement strand
TCTAAGCTCGAAGTCATCCGAAAGACGAGGCATCTCAGGGGACTCATAGAAGATGAGTTTGATAGACAGCGGGTGTAAGTACCGAGGGTTCGCCCGAGGTATTCAGCCCAGCTGCACTAACCCCCCGAGCATCATCAATTTCTACACACTAATTTACTTAAATTAACACAGGGCTCTATTGTGGGCCTCTGTCCAATGGGCATATCAATTCATCACATTCGAAAGAGAGTTGTGCACGACCATAGCGAAGGTGTACTACCCGGTCCCATCTCGAACCCGGAAGTCAAGCCCTTCTGCGTCATTTCCTGTACTGTGGTGCGAAAGCCCACGGGAACGATTGTCGTTGTGCCACACTCTCTTTCCTCCCCGCACAATTATAACATTCATGGGCGTAGCCATAAAATGAAGGAGACACTCATATGACAATTTCAACAGGTGATATACTAGGTAATTCTCAAGTAGGGGTTTACTTGAGCATTATAGGAAATAATTTGTTTTATCCTTCTTCACTTGATAAATCTGCAATAGAAGAAATAGAACAGGCATTTGATTTAGAGATGAATCCAATATTAATCGGAGGTTCATCTTTACTAGGTAGTTTAATTGTAGGGAACAGCAAAGGAATAGCTGTCGCAGATATTGCAACAGAAGAAGATCTAGATACTCTATCGAGTTTCGGTGAAATAGTCATTTTGGAAAGTGGAGTTAATGCTGCAGGAAATTTATTAGAATGCAATGATTATGGTGCGGTAGTTAGCAAATCTATCCCTACTCCTGGAGTTGAACTGATAGGTGAAGTACTAGGTGTTAAAACAGCAAGAACTAGAGTTGCAGGACAAGATACTGTTGGTTCTTTGTTAGTTTCTAATAACAAGGGAATTCTTTCACATCCCGATGTGACCTCTTCTGAAGTCAAGGTGATCGAATCTGTTATGAATGTACCAATAATGGTGGGTACAGTTTGCTTCGGTTCTCCATATGTTGGTGCTGGATGTGTTACTTCTGAGAATAATGCTCTTGTTGGTTCTGGTTCAACTGGGCCTGAATTAAATCGTATTGAAGATGCATTAGGTCTAATCTGATTATATCGCAGTAGGCGCTACATGATCATCGTCTTTATCATCATTTTTTCTAACTCTGTTCCACACATTCTTCATTAATAATTCATGATGTAATTCACAATAATGAAATCTTTTGTAAGCTTCTCTAAATGAATATGCTTTATTTCCAGTTGCGACTAGAAAACCTTCAGGAGATAGTCTGCTAATATTGACTCCGTTCTCTGAACAATCTCCGTAATCGCAACTCTTCATAATCAACCCACTCATTACTCATTAATTGAAATTATCTAGTCCTTGCCATCTATAGGGTCAATCACTACCAATGGCATGTTTGCTTCAATACTTTCACCAGAACTACAATTAATTTCAACTACTTTGCCTGAAATTGGTGCCTGAATCTCATTTTGCATTTTCATTGCTTCTAAGATCATAATTACTTGACCTTGTTCGACTATTTGGTCTAAAGAAACATTTAGTGATACGATTTTACCAGGTATCGAAGAAGAAATTTTCCCTGAAAGTTTTCTTTTGCTACTTCCTCTTTTCCTAGTTTGTTTAGAGTTATGTAAACCTCCTTCTGTTTTTACATTAAATGTAACTCCCTCAATTTCAACAATCCATGAATCTCCATTCCTTTCCATTGTAACTTCAAAATCTTCATCATCTACTGTGATTTTTCTCTTTTCTTTCACAAAATCACCTCGTGATACTTCTTTTTGATCTGAAAGAAGATAAATTCCTTTTTCCTAACAACATTCTTCTGTGATCAGTAATCCATTCATTCCCTCTTAATCTATATTCTGATATTCTAATTGAATCCCCTTCTGAAGTTCTTAACATTACAGCTGCTATTGCAACTTTCTTCAGTAAATCAATTCTTTCCTTTTCCATTTTTAAACCCCTAAAGCGGTATATTCCCATGTTTTCTTTCAGGCCTTGTTTCTTCTTTATCGAGTAGAGCGCCGAGTGCCTTAACTAGGACTTTCCTCGAATCTCTTGGTTTTATTACATCATCTAAATATCCTAAGGCAGCTGCTTGATATGGATTAGCAAAAGTTTCATTATAATCTTCAACAAGTCTTTCTCTTTCTTGTTCTGGGTTTCCGGCACTGTTAATTCTTCTTCTATGAATTATTTGAACAGCACCCTCTGCCCCCATTACTGCAAGTTGAGCACTTGGCCAAGCAATGTTATAATCGCCTCGAATATGTTTTGACGACATTACGTCATATGCTCCACCATATGCTTTCCTAGTGATTACTGTAATTTTAGGGACAGTGGCTTCCGCATAAGCATAGAGTAATTTTGCTCCGTGCCTAATTATCCCCCCCCACTCTTGATTGGCACCGGGTAAGAAACCCGGTACATCTACTAAAGTCAAAATAGGTATGTTAAATGCATCACAAAATCTAACAAATCTCGCCGCCTTAACTGATGCATCAATATCTAAACAACCTGCTAATATTTTCGGTTGGTTTGCAACAATACCTATTGTATGCCCTCCTAATCGTGAATAACCTACGATAATATTCGGAGCATAATCGGCTTGTACTTCTAGAAAAGCTCCATCGTCAACAATTTCTTCAATGACTGTGACCATATCGTAAGGTTGCGAAGCATTTTCTGGTACTAAATCATCTAATTTTTCGCAACTTCTTGAGAGAGAATCATTTGTTGATTTCGTTGGTGGTTTTTCTAGATTATTTGATGGTAATAGTTGAATAAGCTCTCTTACTATTTCTAACGCATCATCATCATTTTCTGCCGTGAAGTGAGTGACTCCTGATTTACTAGCATGAGTTCCAGCTCCTCCTAATTCTTCAAAAGATACTTCTTCGTTAGTTACAGTTTTTATCACTTCTGGGCCAGTAATAAACATGTGCGAAGTTTTGTCAACCATAATTACGAAGTCAGTTATTGCAGGTGAATAAACAGCACCTCCTGCACAAGGTCCCATTATTACTGAGATTTGTGGTATTACTCCACTAGCTCTTACGTTTCTGAAAAATATTTCTGCATATGATCCTAGGCTTGCAACTCCTTCCTGAATTCTTGCACCTCCGCTGTCATTCAATCCAATTACCGGCGCGCCTGTCTTAAGTGCCATATCTAGGATCTTACAAATTTTTAGGCCGTGCATTTCTCCTAATGATCCTCCATATACTGTGAAGTCTTGAGCAAAGCAATATACTACTTTACCATTGATAGTACCGTGGCCACAAATGACTCCATCCCCAGGTATTACATTTTTATCCATATCAAAGTCTCTACATCTATGTTCTACAAGAGAATCAACTTCCATAAATGAGTCTGCATCTAATAATTGTTCAATTCTTTCCCTAGCAGTCAACTTTCCTTTTGAATGCTGTGCTGCAATTCTTTTTTGTCCCCCACCTGCTTCAGATTGGGCTTTTCTGCGACGAAGTTCGTCGATACGTTCCTTCACACCAGACATATGATGTTATTGAATGGCGAGACTCAGCCAATTAGCATTACTCTTCGTCAAACTCTTAAAAATCGATTGTTTGAAATCGTTTGACCCCTCCCCTGACTTTGTTATGAGCATGCGAATTGTAATCGCTAAGCCGGGTCTTGACGGCCATGATAGGGGTGCAAAGGTTATTGCAAGAGCCCTAAGAGACGCAGGTCATGAAGTAATTTACACGGGTTTAAGGAGAAAACCGTCGGAAATTGTTCGTGTCGTTATGGATGAAGACGCAGTTGCAGTAGGGCTTTCGACATTGTCCGGTGCCCATAATGTACTAATTCCGAAGGTGTGTGAAGAATTAATCTCCAATGACATGGAGGATGTAATTGTTTTTGCAGGAGGAATTATACCTGAATCTGATAGAGAATATTTGTATTCATTAGGTGTCAGAGCGATATTTGGTCCAGGTACAAAAACAAGTTCAATTATTGATTTTTTAGAAACTATTTCCGAACGTAAAGACAATGATCTCGATGTAGGTGTCGGAGGAAAAACAGGATGGAGATGGTCTTGAGTTTCGAAAAGAATATTTCTCTCGCTAAGCAAGGAAATAGGAGAGAACTTGCAAGATTATTGACATTAATCGAATCCGGTGAAAAATTAAATATTGAAGAATCCAAATCATGGGTTTTAGGAGTTACAGGGCCTCCTGGGGTAGGTAAATCTACCTTGATAGGAGTCATGATAGAAGAATGGGTTAGGAGAGGTGAAAAGATTGCTGTTCTGGCAATAGATCCATCATCTCCCAAAAGTGGTGGGGCATTGCTAGGAGATAGAATGAGAATGGCATCTGCAGATAATGGGGAATCTGTATTTATACGTAGTTTAGCTACAAGAAATCACCCTGGTGGATTAATGCCTTTTTTGGATTCTATGATTGACTTACTATCTTATTGCGGATGGACAAAAATCATAATTGAAACAGTTGGAAGTGGTCAATCAGAAATAAGAATAGTCGCTTTTGCAAATAGGATAATGTTAGTCGATGGCCCAGACCGAGGAGATATAATTCAAGCAGAAAAAGCAGGTATCATTGAATTAGCTGATGCTATTGTCATTAACAAATCAGATTTACCTAATGCCGATAATGCTACCAATTCAATTAGGAAATCACTTGAATATTCAAATAAGAATAATGATACCGTTGTTATGCAGACCTCGTCTATCAATAATGACGGCATTACTGAATTAATAGAAGAATTAGACAATCTCAGAGTTAACAAGGAAAGAAATATTCTGAGAATAAAGGAAAGACTAATTTCAGCTTGGGATCATAAGTTATTATCAAATCCTTCTTTAGATGAAATATTATTAGACTTGCAGTCAGGGGCTATAAACCTAGACGAGGCTTTGGAGAATATTTGAGATTTTTTGGGAAGTGAGTAATTGAGCAGCGAGGCAATCCCATTAGATATAGACCATGCAAAACATTCTATTGGAGGTATGGGGGGGCATATTTTTAGAAGATTTACTCACGTTATAATGTGCTTAATTCCAATTTTATATTATACAAAAGGTTCTCAACTTTCCGGCTTCTTTTCTATGGAGCCTAATGAGTTTGTCACGTTTTGTCTACTTTTACTGATTGTTTTGGAATTATTAAGGTTATATTTCGGAATCGTCATTATCGGGCAGAGAGAATACGAAGCAAAGCAAATCTCCGCACTTGCATGGGGTGCATTTGCTGTTTGTTTGGCATTGATTGTTTCTCCCGAATCAAAAAACTTTGATGGTATGGAATCAGGTATCTATGCAGCCCCATTAATCTGGGGCTTGACTTTTGTCGACCCTATAATGGGTGAAATCAAGCGTTCAAAAAAAGGCTTAAAGGCTGCAATAATTGGTGGTTTAGTAACTTCTTATATTATTTGGTTATCTAGTACTTACTTCTTAGGGACGCCTTTAATTGCCTCAATTATTTTAGCTCCGATGACAGTACTTGGCGAGTTGCCCACTGTAAAGTGGATTGATGATAATGCTACAATGATTCTTCTTCCGTTAACTGTTTTGTTGGTCATAGAGCCGTTTCTTTGAATATTCATTTGCGTCATGTTTACATTCTTCTTACCTTTCGAAGGCATGATAATATGGGCGATAGTGAAGAAAATGAGATTATGGAATCAACTCTCTCTCAAAATACATATGTTATGATTTGGGTAATTGCGTCTTTAGCATCTCTAGCAATATACGTGAAATACTTTTGATTCGGCATTAAACGCTGAATTAAATACCTGTTATTTTACGATATAATATGTGCGGTATTACTGGTATTCTAGGTAATGGTAATTCTGCTGTTCTTAGAACAATGTCGAATAATTTATCGCATCGAGGACCGGATGGTTCTGGTAGTTTTGAATCAGATATAGTGGTGGGTAGTGTTTGCCTCGCTCAGTCAAGACTTGCAATAGTTGATGTTAATGGTTCAAAACAACCTATAGAATCTGAGCATAAATGTGTTTTAGTCCAGAATGGCGAGATATATAACTTTCAAAAAATTAAATCCGAGATACCAAATTATCCTTGGCTCACTTCTGGAGATAGTGAATCTATCCTCGCACTTCATCGTAAGTACGCTTTTGATAATAAAAAATCTTATCAAGCCCCCATAGGTAAAAAGGTAGGCTCTTTGTTCAAGACTAAAGATGCAGATAAACCTGGAAATAATGCGGAGAAACATAAGTTATGGGTTTCTCGATTAGATGGGGTTTGGGGTTTTGCACTATGGGTCCCACAAATTAGAGAATTAATTCTTTGTAGAGATCCAATGGGTGTGAAACCTCTTTTCAGAACATTATTGCCCGATGGTACACTTTTGTTTGGTTCTGAGATCAAGTCATTTTATGCAAATCCGGATTTCCAGGCCAAGCCTGACATTAATGCATTAGCTGTGAGGTTAGCGTTTGAATACCCATTAGATTATACCACCTTATTCTCTAATGTGGCATCTGTAGCTCAGGGCACAATTGAAACTTGGTCAGTTGATAAAGAAGGAAAAGCAGTATTGACTGGAATTACTAGATATAACCATGAGAAAATTTCTCCTGATAAATATTGGAATCCTAATTCTGATGCAGAAATTCTGTTAAAATCCTTGTATAATGGTGTTGAATCAAGATTGATGTCTGATGTACCTGTAGGTGTTGTATTGTCTGGAGGTTTAGATTCTAGCCTTGTTGCAGCTTTATCTAAGCAAGTTTCGGATTCTAAGGGTGTTCAACCCCCTGATGTTTGGACTGTCGCTGGTGACGAGAATAATCCTGATATGAAGGCAGCAGTTCAGGTTGCAGAACATTATGACTTAAATCATCACAAAAAAATCATCGATCCTGAAAAGTTTTGGCTCACACTTCCAAATTTCATTTGGAGCGGTGAAGATTTAGACATCTCTGTATTATTCTGGCAACCATTATTTGAAGAAATGTCGAAAAAAGTCAAAGTTGGTATTTGTGGTCAAGGTGCTGATGAATTGCATGCAGGTTATTCAAGATATAAGGAACTAAAGAAGCATTCTAAATTAATAGATGATAGATTAAATGATTTCGGAGGAATCTCAATCGGAAAAGAGTTTATGGGTTTAGGTCAACCATGGATTAATAGCAATTTTTCGGCTCAAAAGAATTTTACAAGCATCAATAATGCCTTACAATTTGAACTTGATAGAGGGCAATTGACAAATTTCCAACTTAGATTAGGGGATAGGCACAGTATGGCTTTCGGGGTAGAAGCTAGAATTCCTTTCTTATCCAGTGAACATAGAATGCTATCTCATAAAATTCCTGTTGATTGGAAAATCAGTAACGTCGATGAAAAATTAGCTCTGAGATTTGCTGCGAATTTGACCGACCTACCTAAAGAAATTGTCAAGAGGCCAAAGATGCCTGCTGGGACTGCTACAACTCCTAATATTATGAGTAATTTACTATCTGAATTAACACCTCATGCTCAAGACTGGTCGGGAGATTATGGGCAATTATCTCCAATGCTGAAGAGACAACCTGATATGGCCATTGGGATGAGATTGTTTCATGCTATGCATCTTACTGACAATCAAAATGGCATTCGGAAAGGTTCAGTAATGGATTTGATTTATGATGTCAGTGATTGGAATAATCTATGATAAATAGCATTTCTAATTTTGCTTTTTTTCCTCTCCTGATTCTATTTCAATTCCTTCCATCCCGACAATTTCATAATTCGATGGAAACATTGCTACAATAACGCCTGCTACGATGCACCCAAGAGCCATGTAGAATCTTGATTGAATCATCATTAATTCTAATCCAATTACTACTAATAACAAACCACCTAAATTTGATACCCAGACCAATGTCTTGAATGTAGATAATGAGACCCCGGTACTTGTCCCAGTTCTTTTTGGTCCAAACTCAGCTCCAAATCTTATCGGATCATCTTTCGCCATTTTGCTCACCTATCTATCATTATTATTGCATCAGTGGGGCAAGATAGTACACAGAGTTTACAACCTGTACATGGATCTCTAAGAATCCTTGCTTTTCTATTAACTGAAACATTCATTATTGGACTTGCTAAAGGTTTGTCATAGAGTTCTATTGCATCGTCATCACAAACTATTGTGCATTGATCACAACCTATGCATAACTCTTCCTTTACCCAAGCTACGGTATCTTCTCCACCTTTCATCGATGCTATTTCTCCAGCCTTTAACGAATTCAGCATTATTCGTATCTTAGTTTGCTGTTTTTTACGACGTTCCGCTACATCAGATGCGCCCGTCATGGACTACGCGAGAGCATCATTCTACTCAATACTATGTTTTCTTTAGTCAGATTAATTTCTGAGGTTATTCTCCGCAGTAGTATGAATGATTCAACCAGTGCTGAAAAATGGTGGAAAGATTCTATGGTGCTGATTGGTATTTTTCTTCCATCTTCAATTTGGTTGGTAATGTATCTTTCTCTTTCTCTTAAAATTGCTTGGATATCATTTCCTTGCGGAGTATTAGTTGGTTTCTTTCTCTGGTTAATTGCTTTAGGTTATGAAAACCCTAGAATGGCTAAAGCAACCTTTATTGGAGTAATAATAAATTTGATACTAGCATCAATTTCTGCATACTTCGCATTTTTTTGATCACTGATTCTTGGCATTTACTTGCCTTGCTAAGAATGACACCACATCTAATATCTCAAAATCATGCCTTGGATCACCTTCAAACTTCAAACATTCGAAATGACTTACACATTTAGGGCAGGATGTCAACATAACGTCTGCTCCAGTAGCCTTTACTTCGTCGAATCGTTGTATTCTCAGAGCTCTACTATTCTCATTACAAGACATCATACTTGAGACTCCACAACACAAACCATCTTCTTTGTTATGTTCCATTTCGACTAAATCAACACCCTCTACTGCTCTAACCAATTCTCTTGGTTCTTCATAGATGTTCATTTGCCTTCCTAATCTGCATGGATCGTGATATGTTACCGTTAGGTCTTCTTCCGTTTGTAGGTTCATGTCGAAACCATTCTCAATTAGATATTCTGTGGTGTGCATAACTTTCATATCATCTAGTTCATAGTCAATTGCGAAAGTCTTGAAGCACTCTGCACAAGATGTAACTAGAGTATCAATTCCAGATTCTCCTAGTTTTTTCTGATTGTACGATTTTAATTTTTCAAAGACTTCTGTCATACCTTGCCATTTCTGGTCGTGACCACAACATTTCAGGAAATCTCTACCTAAGTAGGTCACCTCCGAACCCATGTCCTCGAACAGAGTGAATGCAGCAGTAGTAGTATCTCCTAGATCCATTGTTCCTTCATTGACATGGCTGAAAATCATTTCTTGGTCAATATAGTCGACACAACCAGGATAGTAACCCACATTAGAATCAATAGGATATTCTTCAACACTAATGAAAGCTTCATCAGCACTTTCTTCCGCTTCTGCAGCCAGAACTGCTTGTAACAAGGTATGAGGTATTTCTGTTGCTGGAGGTCCTCCGACTATCAGACTTCTTCTTATGTCAACATAGGAGTCGTAATCTACAAGTTGTGGGCAAGCATTAGTACAGGCAGTACAGGTAAGACAAGAGTATAGAGGGACTCCATCATCTTCATTATTCCAAGAATTATAAATTATGTTTAGTTTATCTCCAGCATTAAATAATCTAACAGGGCACGCATCGTCACACAAATCACAACCATAACATTTGTTCATTTCCCATTCATATCCTCTGGCCATACTCCTCATTAACAGGAATACCATTGCTCCGACACCTAAACAAGGAATAAACATCGAATAAATCAACTTCGCATCAAGACTTTTTGGATTCTTATGATATGTTGGATTATCTACTATTAGTTTTGTTAATTCGGTGGAATCTAAAGTTGTCTGTGATCTTAAAACAGCAGTTCCATCATCGCCTATCATAAGTGGTTGATAGACATTCACTGAATAATCCATAATCATACTAACTGATGAATTAACTTCATTACTAATAGATGTAAAGTGCAAATTGTAAGATTCTCCTGAATCTATGTAAATACTTTCAGAAGAACAATCTCCTCCTTCTGTACTCCATAATATGTTACTGTTAGAATCTGTCAGAGTAAGGGTTTGAGAATGTATACCTGCATTTCTTACAGTAGTTCTAAAGTTACATCCGATATCTGCTGGGACACTTTCTATTCCAAAATCTTCAACATTGAAAACTTGAGTGTCTGTAAAAGTAACTTCTCCCCCAGCTTCAGTTCCTGTATAGGTTTCTTCTCCAAATATGGCATTCCTACCAGTTTCTGGTGCAGAGTGCTGATTAGCACCTGAATAATCAAAAATTACTTGTTTAGTAGGTTGGTAAATACCCCAATCTACCCAGTGAACCGCAGGAAGTATGCAATAATCTGCCAAGTCTTCACCATGAGTTAATGTTTGCCACACTACAATATCTTGTGAATCCTCATAAGGTAGGCACTCATCTGACCATTCTGCCCAAACATTTCCTTTTTCTACATGGATTAATGTATCCAATGGTTGAGTTCTTAATTTGTCAAGTTCACTAATGTCATCCATTGCCCCAAGGCCCCCATAGTCCCAAAAGCCATCTTCATAGATAGGCCATGTCACTACACAAATTAGGAATGCCGCCACAGCCGAACCTACTGCAATTTGTCTACCAATTATAGGGGTTAATCTAGCTCCCAATGCATTCAAACCAAATTTTCTAACTGCGAAATATATTACTGCAAAAATGAAAATTCCGGTTAGAATCCAAGGTATTGCATTGAATATCTCGGCAGTCCATGGTTCTTGTCTACCACAAAATAGGTAACTATGTGAATCGGACCAACAATAATTCTTCAGATCTTTCGCATATAACTCTAAGAATATATTAATGGAAAATACAGAAATAAACCAAACATGAGCAAGATATACAGCACCTGCTGTTGCAAACCAAGGGTCTTCCACGCCTCTTTTCTCTCTTCCCGGTAAAAATGGAGGTAATGCGAGAATCCCTACAGGTATTCCAGTAATTGCAGCACCCCACCATGCAGCATTCCAGAATATATATTCTGCACCAAAAAATGCTCCAATAGGGCCTGCTGGTATGGTGTAAGATGGCAGATACTCTCCCCATCTCAAATATCCATAAGAAAATAATACATACCAGTCAGGGAAAACGAAACCGGCTTGAGCAAAAGGGTCCGCTGCGCTGTGGAGTGGTGGTGGGATTAACCAACAATAGTAGGCTAGCGTTGCAATCATAGAAGCAAAAATAATTGTGTCTCTAAGTACTTCAGATGGCCAAAAAGGGTGACCCATATGTGGCCTTCTTCTTTCTTGATCGGCTTCGACTAAATTGTCTCTTTCGCTGACATAAACGTCTGCGATTCTACCAAATCTTTCTATTATTCCCATTCAAAAAATCTCCTAATGTGGCTCTGCAATTCCTTGAACCCAAACAATAAACAGATGGGCAATAATTAGAGTAGTTACGATTACTGGTAAAATAAATACATGGAGGAAATACATTCTTGTTACGGTTTGTCCGGATAATGATGTCCCTGCAAACAATGCCTTAGCAACCCAACCTCCAATGAGTGGTGTCGATGTAGCCATATTTATTCCGATAGTGGCTGCTCCAAATGCTAGACTATCCCATGGCAATAGGTAGCCTGAATATCCAAAGAAAATTGTGAAAAACATTAGTGCCACGCCAATTAGCCAATTTAATTCTCTAGGGTTCCTGTAAGCTCCGGTGAAGTATACTCTACACATATGCAAGAAAACTGCAGCAACCATAAAATGAGTAGTCCAATGATGAATTGATCTGATGATATAACCAAATGGTAACTGAGTCATGATAAACTCCATTGAAGAGTATGCTGGTGTAGGATCTCCTTCACCTCCTGGGACATAGTATAGACCAAGGACTGTCCCTGTTATCACTAATATTACAAATGCAAGGAATGAAATCCCTCCTAAGCAGTAAAGTGGATACCAATACCAGATAATTCTCAATTTATATTTTTCAGCATGGGTTAATGGCATCTGTCTGTGCATGCTGTGGTAGGCATTTTTACTCATCCCCCAATAATCTTGAATTCTAAATCTTGTATCTAACCATGAAAAGGCCCATAAAAACGCTTTTTCGGCCAAACCCATACCTGAGGCATTAGTTTCCACCGCTCTAAGAATATCTTTTCTAGGCATATCGTCTCTTTCTTTACGAAGAGTGAAAGCTACTAGAACGACTACTATTGCTATAAAAAACCACAAAAACCAGAATTGTATCATATTTTTCACCTCACGCGCAATATGCATACCAGTCTACAAAGTCTGGCAATGCTTCAATCATATCTCCATTTAGAACGAATGGTATTAATGGCATTCCGTTTGGAGACGGGCCACCTACCTTCCTTATTCCTATGTAATTGAAAGGGGTTCCTCTACCCATGCTATTTTTCTCTATGGCAGTAGGATCAAATCTGCTGGAATGGCAAATGCAGAATAGCTTATTCCCTCCTGACTCAGTCCCTCCTGCCTCCCAACTATCGTTAGTGTAATCATTTGCTACCAGTTGCCAACCGGGAATGCAACATAGATGCGGACATCTAGAGAATACAATAATCAGATTATCATGAATTGATAGCGAAGAATACTCTGCTTTTTCATCTACTTCATATCCCGAACCGATATATTTCCCTCCAGAACTGTATCCATCTAAATATTGGAATCTTGGTTTGTTTGATGACGCTGCCGAATCTTTATTCTCTTCGTGTGGGACATATACTACATTCACAGGCATACCTGACCAAACTCCTTGCGCCCCTGCCATTCCTGTATTGCTGCTTGCTGCTGCTTGTACGAAGGCATCGTAACTCATTACCTCAAGATGACTGTCCCCATACCATACAGTATCTTCTGCACCTGTAGGGACCCAAAATCTGACAGCAGTATCTCCGCCTCCTGAATCTGCTTGTCCCATTAATAATGATGCAAAACCTATGCTTCCAAGGCTAGCTAATGTAATTCCTCCCGCTGCTGTATTAAATGAATATCTCAGAAATTCTCTTCGGTCAATTAATTTAGATTCTTCTTTAGTGGGGACCTCATATCCAGATAAGGGGCGTAATCTAAATTTCCTACTCATAATTACACCTCATATTTTTTCCATCCTTCTGAATCATTTGGAGTAATGTATTTATTTCTCCTATGTTTTATAATTACTAAATCCGGCATTACAAATCTTAGGTATACTATTCCCATTATTATTAGTGTGGTCAATGTCATTGCTAAAAACAACGATAATAATTGTTGATCCCAGTGATTGTATAGTCCGTAACTCAGGGAACCAGCCCAAAACAGCGTCCACACTATACCCCATAAACCTAGGAGTAGGATGATAATTGAATCACCTGCAGGTGAAATACTAGATCTGACTATAGTCCCAGGAGTTGGTTCATTGAAAACACCATGGTCTACTGCTGAAATATAAGTTTCTTCTGAAAGCTCAACACCATCTAATGCTGTACGTGCATCTTCTATGGAGACTTTTCCTGACTTGACTTGCTTAAGCAATTCTAGTACTACATCTTCTCTCATATTTGGTCACCTCTCCTTTCGTGCTTGATTCTTAGCCTTAGCAGATTCGATCTACCTTTGTAGTTTCGTGAGAAACCATATCTCAAGAAGAATCCACAGAAGATGATTACTATAATCACTGCAAAGAATCCTAAGAGTCCAAGCCAATGTGCTCTAAGTGCTGCTCCCATATGATGTAAATCAACATGAGTTTCCTTAGGTGCAGGAGGTTCTATCTCTCCATTCCCTGAGAATACCATCCGAGTCTTGCCATTATCTACTCCCTCATCCAATGTTACTGTTAGCCTATTCCATCTGTCTAAAGCCGAAGGAATTTCATCGCCATTAACTGTATTTCCAGCAATCCAGAAATTTACTGGGCCATTCCCTGATTCAGGAGCTGTCCAAATTAAATGCCAAGTCCTATCTTCTGTCTTAGATCCAGAATTCGTATGGGTCAAAGTGTTTTCTTCATCTTCCCAATTCTCTACATGTGATTCAGAACCAATCCCTGCTGAAAGTGTTCCTTGAGTAACTCTCATTGAAAACCCTCCAGTCTGTGCCCCGCCTATTTCCGCTCCTCCGATTAGTTGTAGTGTCATAGCGTAAGACTTCCCAGCTTCATAATGGAATGGGACATCATCTAGTAATACAGTGACAGAATTATCTGGCTCTTCAGCATGGCATGTGCAGCCTGCAAGTGCAACATCTCCTTCGCCATCAGAATCTCCTCCTATACCTGTATGGTAAGCTTGAGTTGAAGTTGCTAAAAATAGCGCTAATACTGCTAAAACCAAGGTCCGACGGCTAACGCGATTGATGTTGTTCATATCTCACACCTATGGACATGCCTCTCCACCTGAATGAGGGATATTAACCTTCCAGTTTGATGCCTTCTTAGTAGCATGATTTAATATTGATTTTTGACTATCAATCATTAACAACACTCAAACCAAAAGTAGCACTCGGATATGCATATGACTAAGCACTCCTGGGAGAATATTTATGACCTTTCAGATGAACAATTACTCAATCTAGACAAAGCTGAAGATTTGATAGAAATGATGGATTTAACTAAAGCAGAAAATCTCCTTCTGGAGATGAATAGAGAAGATCCTAATTGTGTACCTGTGTTGAACGTATTAGCTCACATGTATGGCAGACATTTATCTGATTTTGAGAATGCAATAAAATTCTATAATCTAGTTTTAGAGATTGAGCCAGATAATGCATGGGCAAGAGATGAAAGACGTAAATATAGCCGATATTTGTCTTATGATTGAAGTATGTCTAAACACTAGTTATCGTTCTGAATACTATGCATCAAGGGGCTCTGTTAATTGTTGGTGTTGGAGGTTTGGGTTCTCTTTGGGCTGAAAGATCACATTTACGATGTTCTAAATTCTCTGATCTTTTATTGATAGATGCTGATGAAAATACATTCAATGGAAGTCCAGAAGCACATTGCTTACATCTAGATGCCTCCGGCGAGGCAAGAGGTGCAGCAGCGTTACCAATGTTAGCCAAACATAGGTTGAATGAAGGAGTCAAAGAAATACAGCCTTTGTTAGACAAAGCCGAACTCGTAGTGGTTTTGACTTGTTTGGGTGGAGGAGTTGGTTCAGGTGCAGCATCAGAATTTGCTCGGCTGGCTAAAGAGTCCGGATGTATGGTTGTTTCAATAGTAGGTTTCCCTTTCGCCGAACAACCAATTAGATATCAATTAGCCGAAGAATATTTCCCTGAATTATACGATAATTCTAATGTGTGTATAAAAGTCAGTCTTGAGAGGTTATCTTGGCAGTCCAAGGAAAGAAAACTTGATTGGAAAAAGGGTGCAGGTTGGATAGAAGAATTAGTTGAGGGACTACTATCAACACTTGCCAAGGTAGGTAAGATAAATCTCGATTTGATGGATTTTAAAACCATTGTAGAACATTCAGGAGAAGCCACTATCCTTGTCGGCTCTGGCTCCACAAATTCATTATCGGAAATAGTGAAAAATGCTCTCCAATCGCCTCTTTCTAATCTAGAAGTAGATGGTGCCAAAGGTTGCTGGATTCAAGTTGAAGGTGGCCCAGATATGACTATTTTCCATCTGAATAAAGTCACAGAAGAATTTGTTTCATTGCTAGATTCTGATTGCCAAGTTCTTCTTGGTGCTCGATCCAGTGATGAAATGATTGGACGTATTAGGTTAGTAGCTGTAGTTAGTGGTTTGGGAAATCCTTGAACCGTTTCATTGGTTAACTATGACTTATCCCATGTGTCGTGCCTAAAGTCAACAAGTCCGCTAGAGGGAAACATCGATGGATAGGTTTTCATTTAGATATTCAATATAACTCAAGAGATAAATGTGAAGATTTCTTTTCTAAAATTTTAGACAATATTCCTTGGAGATTATTCGATTTCAAGGTTGTAGATGGTGTGCCTAATGGCATTCTTAAGATTTCTTTAGAATCGTATATGGATGCCAAAAATATAATTAATCAGCAAAATAAATCCAATACAATTACTTCATCTGGAAAAATAAAATTAGTTCGTGAAAGGATGGGTCTAAAATAGCCAATATATTTTATCAAGATTATCTGCATTGATTTTTCGTTTTCCTGATAATGTGATTAATTCTCCATTTTCATTCATACCTACAACTCTAGTTTTTTCATCCTTTATTTGTAACGAGTATCCTCTGGATAATAATTTCGATATCCCTCTCCAAGATTCTATCTTAATACTGTTTGAGGTCAAATTATTTTCTAACAATTTATGCTCTTCAAATAACGTAGATAAAGTAGCATCAATCATATTAAAAAGAATTATTTTAGAAGTTTCAGGCATTTTTTCACTCCACCCAAAAGTTTCTTCCCCCTCAATTTTTTTATTTGAGTAATTGATTCCAACCCCGATTCTTAGAAAGTCATCTTGATTATCCATTTCAATCAAAACTCCTCCTATTTTATTGCCATTTTTATCATAAATATCATTAGGCCATTTGTTATATTGTTGCAATAACTTTGCAATTCTTGTACCAACTATTATTTGCATAATTCCTGGTTCAATAGTATCTAAAATCGTTTTATTAATATTCCATGTGGCGAGTAGATCTTTATTATCTGAGGACCAGATTGAATTCCTTCGCCCTCTCCCTCCAATCTGCTTCTCAGTCCGTATTCTTTGCCAGCCATTTTTAGATAATTTTTTTGCCTCATCCATAGTCGAATCACACTCATCCAGAGTGGTTGCGGGAACTCCTTGCCCTGGCTTCCAATATGCTACAACCTCTATTTTTTCTTCATGAATCCATAATGATTTAATTACTCTGTGTGACCATCCAAGTTTTATCCAATAATCAGTACTGCTGGGACTCTCTGGATATTTTCTTTGTAATAGAATTACTAACAAGTCAGGTTCTAAATTATCTTTATTTTCTTCTAAAAAATCTACCAAATGATGCCCCCAACCTTTCCCCTCTAAATCTGACATCGATGCTTCTTCTATCCACCCTAGTCTTGGGTGATCTGGCGAGGGGGGATTTAGATATGGTAAATTCCAGAATATCAATTTAGTATTGCGGGGTATCGAGAAGTTTTCATCTCCAAGCCCTCCTTCTTTGAAATTAATTTTCTCATCCACTGAAGCCTTTACAGAATTTTCCTTTGCCGCAGCGATTGCATAGGGATTAATGTCGCATGCCTCTACAATCCAATTATTTTTGGCCATTATAATGCTAATGATTCCTGAGCCGCAACCAATTTCCATTGCTACGCCATCAGCTTTTAGATTTGTCAGCACATCAATTAGCAATGCTGAATCTTCCCTAGGCGGATAAACGGTTTTAGGAATATCAAGGGATATAATCTCTCCATTTTCCATTTTGAAATCCATTACTTGAACTTCTAAGATTGGATTTTCTTCTTCACCTAAGTTCATACAATTAAACCTCCATTTTTTGCATATTTTTTCAAAACGTTTATGTTTGACTGCCCTGCTTTAGGCATGCCGATTGGGAACTCCTAACCTGCACCCCCTGTCCAGTGGTAGCCATGCCTCTACCATCAGATTGATAAATACCCCCTCAGTCCGACGACAGCCCAGCATATGCTATGGGCCTGCGGCATAGTTAAGGAACATCTCGAAATAATACAATTTTTTCCAGTCTAAAAGTCCATTTCTGGCTCGCAAGCCCATGTTTTTTGTTGGATGATGGTGTTTGATTTGGCAGTAAAAAGTTCGACAAAAAAGAGATTAATGGAACTGGGCGTCTCGGAAGAACATGCCCACAGACTTGCTGACGATGCAAACATGGATGCAATCAAGAGAATGACTGTCGATCAAGTAGCCAAGAAAGTAGGGTTGGAAACAGGTGATGATGAACTTGAAAATATCATGGGAATAATTCGTGAACAAATGGCCTCAAGAAAGAGGAGCCGGAGTGGGAGAATTACAATTTCTAGAAAGTCAATTCTTGATGATGACATACCTCAAGGCGAAGATAGATTTAATGTTCTGAATCATTTCTTAGTGCCTCATCATGAATTAGTACCTGTTGATCAAGAGGAAGCACAACTTGCTCCGTGGGATATGCTCCAATCCGATTTCGATGGAAGCACTAGATTGGCAAAGGAATTACTTCCTAAAGTTCTAATTACAGATCCTGCCATTCAGGCAATTAAAGAAGTTGAAGAATCAAATAATTCAGAACTTCCTGCTGGTTGGTTAACTAACAGAGTTGTGAAAATAGTCAGATATAGTAGATCTGCAGGGTCTAGTACTGCATTTCGTCTAATTGTGGAGAGTACTTGAGGAGTTGATAATATGAAGGAAATTGTAGAAAGTTATTTTCAAAGAAGAAGTTTAGTCAATCATCAATTAATGTCGTATAATGATACAATTTTAGGCGGCGAAGGTCGCAAAAGTCGTATGGAAAAAATTGTTCGAAATATTCGCGTAGGTACTGATGAGCCCGTTGAGCAGATACCCGGTGGAAAAGATGGCGGAGGAGCCATCAAGCTTGACGTTCTTGAGAAAGAAATCTATGTTCGATTGAAAGGCTTGCGATTAGGAAATCCAACTATAAGAGAGGCTAATGGTGCTGAGCACCCGGCAACTCCTCTGGAATGTAGAATCCGTAAATTGACATATTTCTCTCCAATTTATATGGATTTTGTGATTTATCGTGACGATATTCCACCTGAACCGGGGCAAACCCACGGTTCTATAGAAGAATCAAGTGTACATATTGGAAATCTTCCAATAATGGTTCGGTCAGCTCGTTGTAATTTACACCCAGATAATATTGCTGGCTCTCAAGAATCTCCGAGAAAATTATCTCCTCATACTTCAGCAGATGATGCTGAATATCATGAGACGCTTCTAAGAAAGTTCGGAGAAGACCCGATGGACCCTGGTGGATATTTTATTATTAACGGTACTGAACGTGTCCTGATTTCTATGGAAGACCTAGCTCCTAACAGAGTTACCGTTGAAAAGAATAAGAAGTACGCTCATGAAACTGAAGTTGCTAAGATTTTCTCTCAGAAAGATGGAGTTAGAAAACCTCTGAATGTTGAAAAGAGAAGAGACGGAATGCTAATGGTTAAAATTCCAAGTGCTGGTACTGCCGCAATTCCAGTGGTACTTTTGATGAGAGCTCTAGGCATGGAAAATGATAGAGAAATATTTGCTGCAATTGCAGGTCCTGTTGAAGCAATGAAATATACAGTTGCAAATCTTAATGATGTTAAAGACAATGAAGAGTATGGTGTTGAGAACACTGAAGAGGCAATTGCTTGGCTTGAGAAAAAGTTTGCACACGGACAACAAAAAGAATACCGTGAGTCCAGAATTCAAAACATGCTCGACAAAGAATTATTGCCTCATCTTGGAGCTACATCAGATGCTAGAGAGAAGAAAGCAATTTTCCTTGGAAGAATTGTACGTCAAGTACTAGAAATGGCAATTACAAACAGAGACCCTAACGATAAGGATCATTATGCCAACAAGAGAGTTCGACTCGCTGGCGATTTAATTGAAGATTTATTCCGCGTTAGTTTGCAACAATTAGCACGTGACTTAAAGTATCAGCTTGAACGTCACCATAACAGAAAAAGAGATCTAAAAATCAATGCATGCCTAAGACCAGATGTTCTAACATCAAAAATAATGCATGCATTAGCTACTGGTAACTGGGTTGGTGGACGTTCTGGTGTCAGTCAATTATTAGATAGAACTACCTATCTCGCAGCGTTATCTCATATGAGGCGTGTTACGAGCCCATTAGTTAGGAGTCAACCTCATTTCGAAGCGAGAGATCTTCACCCCACTCACTGGGGTAGATTGTGTCCGAATGAGACTCCAGAGGGCCAAAACTGTGGATTGGTGAAAAATGCTGCACAAATGATTGATGTTTCCGAAGAAGTTGCCGAATCCGAAGTTAAAGAATTATTGAAAGAAGCGGGAGTAGATGATTCGCCTGCAGGATGGGCTGATGGTTCTAGAATTCACGTCAATGGAGATATTTTCGGTTTGCATAAGAGGCCTAACAAGTTAGTTTCCCAATTCAAACGCCGTCGCCGTTCCGGAAGAATACGCCCTGAAGTTAGTATTCGTCACGATTCAGAAAATAAAGACGTATTTATCAATACAGATAGAGGAAGAATTTTGAGACCTCTATTAGTACTTGAAGATGGTAATTTAGTTCTAACTAAAAGAACACTAGATGGTTTGAGAGCAGGAGATCTCTCGTTTAACGATTTAGTAAATACTGGAGTTATTGAATGGGTTGACGCCGAAGAAGAAGAAGATTTACTTGTAGCACCTAGACCATTTGACTTGCCTGAATTTTCTCCGAAACATTCTCGTCCAATTAATCCTGCTAAAGTAGAATGGTTAAATCTTGGCGATATGGAAGAAAAGAAAGAAGCTAAATTAAGCGTTCAGGTTCAGTTGCCAAATGGAGATACAGTTTCAGAAGAGTTTTCAGTTCCTTTGAATTATTATCAAGAAGATATTGAGAAATTAACTCTACAACAAACAAAGCAAAACAAAGTTCTAGTTTATACTCACGTGGAAATTGATCCTCAACTGATTCTAGGTGTGTGTGCATCATTAGTTCCATATCCTGAGCACAACTCTACGCCTAGAGTCACTGGAGGGACTGCTATGGTTAAGCAGAGTCTTGGTCTACCTAGTTCTAATTACAGACTACGTCCAGATACAAGAGCTCACATTATGCATTATCCTCAGCAATCAATTGTTGGTACTAGAGCTATGAAATCAACTGGATTTAGACAAAGACCAGGTGGACAAAATTTTGTAGTTGCCATTATGAGTCATCATGGTTATAATATGCAAGATGCAGTAATTATGAATCGTGCATCAGTAGAACGTTCTCTTGGACGTTCATCATTCATAAGAACATACAATGCAGAAAATAAGAGATTCCCAGGTGGTCAAGAAGAAAGAATCGAAGTTCCCGGAACGGGCCTAGATGAGATTAAAGGATTAAAATCATTTAACAGTTATTCTCATCTTGAAAGAGATGGATTGCCAGTTCCAGAGGAATTTTTGACTAGTGGATCTCCTGATTCTAAAGTTTTAGTTGGAAAAACAAGTCCGCCCAGATTCCTCGAGGAGTCGGCGGGGGCTTTCCTTCAGGCTCAGGAACGTCGCGAATCTTCAATGATGGTAAGAAACGGCGAATATGGGTGGGTCGACAATGTATTCGTTACTGAATCTCTAGATTCTGGAAGACTGGTAAGAATTACATTAAGGACAAATAAAATCCCTGAATTAGGAGATAAGTTTGCTTCTAGACACGGACAAAAAGGAATTATTGGAAGATTAGTCGATGAAGAAGATATGCCATTTACAGTTAACGGAGTAGTTCCTGATGTTCTAATAAATCCTCATGCTATTCCTTCTAGAATGACTGTAGCCCATGTTCTAGAGATGATTGGTGGAAAGGTTGGTTCTATGGAAGGACGTCAAATAGATGGTACTGCATTTACTGGTGAAAAAGAAGAATCATTGCGTGCAGGATTGCTAAGAAATGGATATAATCACACTGGTCGAGAAACTATGATTAGTGGCGAGACTGGCGAAGAATATCCTGCCGATGTTTTCGTTGGCGTAATATATTATCAGAGATTACACCACTTAGTTAGCAGTAAGTTACATGCTAGAAGTCGTGGTAGAGTTCAAATTCTTACAAGACAACCTACTGAAGGTCGTGCACGTCAAGGTGGATTGAGATTCGGAGAGATGGAGCGTGATTGTTTGATTTCTCACGGTGCATCAATGGTAATCAAAGATCGTCTACTTGACGAATCTGATGGTTGGAATCTGATGGTTTGTAATACAAAAGGATGCGGCCACATAGCTTATTTCGATTGGAAACGTAGAACAACATCTTGTCCTGTTTGTGGAGATAGATCGGATGTTCACACTGTCCAAACATCATATGCATTCAAGTTACTTCTGGACGAAATGAAAAGTCTCGGGGTGGCCATGAGGCTTGAACTGGAGGATAGAAAATGAGTGCTAGAGATGCAGCGAAAATCCCTAAGAGGATTCAATCAATTAAATTTGGATTGTTAGAACCTAATGAGATCCGAAAAATGTCGGCTGTTGAAGTAAAGACTGCCGATACATATCGCGACGATGGACATGCTTTCAAACAAGGTTTGATGGATCCAAAGATGGGTGTTATTGACCCTGGTGTAAGGTGTGAAACTTGTGGCAATAAACATGAAGAATGCCCCAGCCACTTTGGTCATATTGCTCTGGAATTGCCAATTATGCATATTGGTTTCACAGACTTGATTAAGATGGCTTTGAAATCTACCTGTAATTCCTGTAGCAAAATACTGCTGCACGACCAACCAAATACTCACCCTCTAGATCCTGAGAAATCTGAACAAGATTATTATCAAGACAGAGTTAAGGATGTTATGATTAAACACGGTGTTGGTTCTAGAGAGTTTAAGAAAATAATTAAAGATATAGAAAAAGAATGTTCTAGTAAAAAGAGAACTATATGCATGCATTGTGGTTCCGAGCAAGGGAAAATTATTCTTGACAAGCCTTCAACTTTCAAAGAAAAGAAAGAGAATAAAGGCGAACATAAGTTGAATGCTAGAGATATTAGAGAATGGTTAGAGAGGATCCCTGATGAGCACCTATTGTTTATCGGTATGGATAAAGACTCAAGTCGACCTGAATGGACAATAATGAAAGTTCTTCCTGTACCTCCAATCACAGTTAGACCATCTATTACTTTAGATAGTGGAGATCGTTCTGAGGATGATTTGACTCACAAATTAGTTGATGTCCTAAGGATTAATCAGAGATTAAGAGAAAACCGTGACGCAGGAGCTCCCCAATTGATTGTTGAAGATTTATGGGAGTTATTACAGTATCACTGTACTACTTATTTCGATAATCAAACCAGCGGTATACCTCCTGCAAGACATCGTTCAGGAAGGCCATTGAAGACCTTAACTCAACGTTTGAAGGGCAAAGAAGGTAGGTTCCGTTCTAACTTATCCGGAAAGAGAGTTAACTTCTGTGCAAGAACTGTAATATCGCCTGACCCTAATTTGGGAATCAATGAGGTTGGAATTCCTGTTAAAACTGCTAAGGAATTGACAGTACCTGTGAGGGTGACAAATAGGAATAGGGAGCAACTTAGACAAATGATTCTCAGAGGTCCTGATGTGCATCCCGGAGTGAACTATATTATCCGTGGGGATACTCTAAGGGTAAGAATAACTGATAGAACTAAGTATATTTGGGCTGGTTTTAGATGTATGAATCCTGATTGTCACTCTGGAAGTGATGATGAACCTTATTCTGGTTATAGACCTGACTTAAATCAGGTATTACCAGCACCTAATTTCCTTCCTGGTTTGGAACTAAAGAGACAAATGAGGAGAAACTCCATTGGAGAACTCGAAGAAGAGTGGGGCGTTGATTTAGAAAAGACATTATCAAATCTAAGAGGTGAAGAAAGTGAAGGATCTATGAAAGGTCAGAGCCTTCCTTCTGACGATCCACGTGCTTTGATACACAGTAGATGGGCTTGGGAGCATTCAAACCCTGATGAGGATTATCCTGAGCATTTAGAAGTTAACTGCCCTCATTGTGGAAGTCCTTCAGTTGAGGATGAATATGGAGAGTCCTATCGTACTGATGTCGAAGATAGACTGAGCACTCTTGATAGGGACGGAAATCCAAAACCAGGTGTTGTCATTGAAAGACATTTGATTGATGGAGATGTTACTATATTCAACAGACAACCATCTTTGCATAGGATGTCGATGATGGTCCACGAAATCAGAGTCATGGAAGGTAAGACCTTCAGATTTAATTTGGCTGATTGTACACCATACAATGCAGATTTCGATGGAGACGAAATGAATCTTCACGTCATTCAGTCCGAAGAAGCTAGAGCAGAGGCAAAAGTTTTGATGCGTGTCCAAGAACACATCATTACTCCAAGATATGGCGGTTCTGTGATTGGCGGAATCCACGACCACATATCTGGTTCCTATCTTCTTACTCATGGGTCAAAACTACTCCCAGAAAAATTGGTAATCGAAATTCTAGGTTCCGTTGGCTGGGATGGAGAACTCCCAGAAATTAGAGAGATAGATGGCGTTACAGGATATCTTGGTTCTGATGTACTCAGTTTAATTGTTCCAGAAGGATTTAATCTAGAATATACAAGTAGATCTGGCGACCATGTCCAAGTGAGTAATGGTAATGTTAGTGGGACAATAGATAAGAGAGGTATTGGTGCTGAAGATGGTAGATTATTAGATGCCGTTGTTCAAACTCATGGTCCAGATGTGGGGGCTGAGTTCATCAATAGAATGACTAAGATGACTATCGCAATTTGTACCGCTATGGGCTTTACCACAGGTATAGACGATGAAGATTTACCTCCTGAAGCAAAAGCTGCGATTGCAGAGATTAATAGGACTGCAAGTGATAATGTAAATATCGAACTAGAAAAGTTTGGTAAAGATGGTCGCAGGTATGAAACAAGACCTGGTAGGACAGCAGAAGAAACATTGGAAGAAAACATTTTGAATATATTAGACTCAGGTAAGGCTGAATCTGGAAAAGTAGCAAAAGAATTCCTCGGTGATGATAACTCTGCTGTGTTAATGGCTACATCAGGAGCTAGAGGTTCAATGGATAACCTAGCTATGATGGCTGGTTCAATAGGTCAACCTAAGGTTAGAGGTAAAAGACTGGAAAGAGGATACCAAGAAAGAGTACTGCCTCACTTCAGGAGAGGAGTGAAAGGAGCGCAAGAGAAAGGTTTCGTATCATCTTCATTCAAGAGAGGTCTTGAGCCTACAGAGTTCTTCATGCTTTCAGTTTCTGGGAGAGAATCTTTAGTTGATACTGCAGTTCGTACTTCTAAGTCAGGATACATGCAACGTAGATTAATTAACGCAATGGATGATTTGAAGGTAGCAGACGACTATATGCGTTCAGTAAGGAATACTGCTGATAGAATTATTCAATTCGAATATGGTGAAGACAAGGTCGATCCTGCTAGAAGTAGAAAAGGCGAACCGTTCGATGTAAACCAAGTTCTTGACGATGCATTAGGGGGTGCTAACTGATGGTAGTAAAGAGTGCAACAAAGAAGAAGTTGATGGACTTAGGAATTGAAGAGGAATATGCTCATAAGTTAGCAGATGATAAAAAATGGGATGACGTTAAGGTATTAACATCCTCTCAGATAGCCCAGATATGTGGTACTGATTCTGGTACTGCTACAAAAATATTTGAAGTAATGGCTGGCTCATCAAAAGCTGCTCAGAGAGCAGCGGCTAGAATTGACAAAACATTGTTGAGAAGAAAGGCAGCAAGAAGAAGTCGAAGTTCTAAAAGAGCATCTTTACCTATCCAGTCTTACGATACAGAATCTAAAATGGTTCAGATTCATAGAGACGTCGATACTGAATCTGAATTATATTCACAATTGACAGACGCTTCTGTAAAATTGAATGTATCAATGTCTCCAAGAATCATCAACGATTTGGTTAATGCTCTAATTGCAAGAGGTGAGACGAAACTGACTCCTGCGAAGGCAAAGAAGGTAGTAAGTTCTGCTAATGATCACCTTCAAGGTTCTAGAGTTGATCCACACGAAGCCGTTGGAATTACTACTGCTCAATCAATTGGTGAACCAGGTACACAGATGACCATGAGAACATTCCACTATGCAGGTGTGGCTACAGTAAACGTTACACAGGGGCTTCCACGTATTATTGAGATTGTAGATGCTAGAAAAGTGCCTAAAACTCCTACAATGAGAATATATCTTGATGAAAACAATGCAAAAGGCAAACCTCTTCGAACTAACCAAAAGTTGGTTCAGGAGATTGCAGCAGGGTTAGAAACCACAACAACACGTGATATAGCCAATATTGACGTAGATATTACACAAAGACACATCATTCTTTCACTTAATAATGCTAATCTTCGCGTTAAGAAAATGACAGGTGCAGAAGTCCGTGATAAATTATCTCGTGCTCTAAGGTTGTTTGTTCAAGCAGATAACGATGATAAGCCTAAAACTTTGAAGATTATACCAGGAGTTGCAAAGGAAGAAGAGCTAGCAACTCTTGCTAGTGATCCACCAACATATACTGCTTTACTACAATTAGAGGAGAAAATTAAGAAATTACGACTAAAAGGTCTTCCTGATATAATGAGGGCTAACGTACAAGGTCCGAATGCTGAAACAGGAGAGTATTATATTTCAACAATTGGTTCTAATCTATCTAAGGTCAGCGAATATGCTGGTGTAGACCGATCTAGAACCTATACGAACAATATCACTGAAATACATGACTATCTTGGAATTGAAGCGGCACGTCAAGCAATAATTAATGAAATGCTTCTGACACTAGAAGGCGCTGGTCTCGATGTCGATGTGAGACATTTATTGATGGTTGCAGATGTAATGACTAGTGAGGGTGAAGTACGTGCTATTGGACGTCATGGAGTTAGCGGTACTAAACATAGTATACTTGCAAGGTCCGCGTTCGAAGTAACAGTAACTCATCTTCTTAGAGCCGGAATAATTGGTGAAAGAGATGAATTAAGAGGCGTTACTGAGAATATTATTGTTGGACAACCTGTTGCCTTAGGTACAGGAAGCGTTGACTTATTTTACATACCAGAGGACTTATAGGGGGATTTTTTATGGATTTAGCAAGACAATTAAAACAAGGAATTAGTACAGGAAATTTACTTTTCGGGCAACGACAAACAAAAAGTGCTTGCTCAAAGGGTGACGCTAGAATGGTCTTATTGGCCGCAAATTGCCCTAAAGAATATATTTCTGATATAAAACAAAATCATCCTGATGTGACACTTCATCAAGTTACTTTGGTGAACAGACAACTCGGTGCTGCATGTGCCAAACCATTTCCTGTTAGCGCAGTATGTGTTTTGGATCCTGGGCAGAGTGAATTGCTCTCTCTTTCAATGAATGTTTGAATGCTTTCTGTTAGTGAACAATTCAACTATCTTAGTTATATTTCGATAGTTGTTTTGAAGTGATGTAGCCATACCCGATGGTATGGAAGAAATTGTTCGAGCCATTCTTAATTCTCGAACAGTTAGTTTAGAACCTTCAGAAAAAACCTTCAATATTTACGGATTTAAATGCCTCGGAATTGCAGAAAAGCTACTTGATTTAGATGAAATGAGTGATTCTTCAGTATATATTTGGCATGTTCAGTCAGACATATTACCTATTTCTAAAAATGAAATTGAAAGATGGTCTATTGACGCACCCGGAAATCGACATTGGATACTTAGTGAAAGAAAAATTACTGAAGATGTTCTTGTTAATTTACCTGATGATTTCAAAGTCATCACCTGGGGGCCAGATAAATTATCTAGGTGGATTGGCGAATCTGTGCTAAGGGGCGATTTAATTGTTAAAAATCCTTCAAATGAACAGATTTTAGTCGAAGATGATATTTTTGAAGATATTAACAATAGCCGGCAAAATGAGACTATAACTCTCAATCCAGTAATTAAATTAGAAGATTGGCTCCAAACAGAACCTTCAGGTTCTTTAAATTCCATGCCAGTATTTTTATTGGCTAAACTATGGAAAATTTCTGGCACAATGATAGGTCCTGACTCTATTAAGGATGGGAAAAAATGGACTTTTATCGAGGATCCCTGGATGAAAAAGGTGATTCCTTTTAGCGAAGAACAGATTTTCCTTAATTCTCCTAATCTTCGGAGAATTAAAACTTCAGAGGATAATTGGCTTTCATTAGATCAATTAAAAACCAATCTTAAACCAATGCTTGATTTCCGAAAGAAAGAAGAATCAAATGATGCGACAGAATTAGTTAAGTCAACGATGCTTGAATGGTGGAGAGTCGATTTATCCTCACTGAATTTTGATTTCCAGTACGCACAAATCCCTGCATGGAAATTAATATTTGAAGATGGAGAAGAAAAAATACTTCATAGCCACAATGGAAAGACTTACGATTTGTAACTTAGTTTCTTTGTAAAGCCATCAGTTCTTCAGTCGACAGAGTGTCTCCTGACATCAATCTAGACATCAAGTCGGTAACCTCTAGTTTGCTACCATCATCGTCCTCAATATCTTTCTCTTGTGCAATCATTGCCTTAAATAAATCTTGAATAGAATGAATACTTCTCAGTGAAACTACATATTTGTTATGTAATAAGTCAGCTTCTCTTTTTGAACGTATTACTCCTTCTTGAGATGTATTTGCCTTTGCTCTTAATCTATCTACTTCTTCTGATAATTCAATCATTAAATCATGAGATTCTTGAGCGGTGTTAACAGCATCTTCTACAAGTCTGTGTGCTTCTTCTTGAGATTTTGCTGCCTTTCTTATTTGTGATTCTAGTTCTGAAAAAATATTCTCTTTCTTTTGTTGCTTAATTTCTTTCAACTCTTGGTATAGTTTTTTCATTTGTCTTTCAAAATTTCTTTCCTTACCTTGAAAATGTCCATAATTGAACTTCATATCCATTTTTTCAATATCATTTCTGATAGATCTTTCATTACGTTTCTTTTCTTTCTTTTCCGCTTTCTTCTGTTCAACAGGTCTTTTTTCCTGTAATTCCGCTCGAAGTTGTTTTAGAACAGAGGACCTTTCTGCTCGAATAATTTTGAGATCTTTGACTTTAGAATTAGCTTCGTCTCTTATTACTTTTTGATTTTGAACCTCACTAATTAATTCCTTAACTTGTCTATTAATTTCGTTTCTTTCAGTCAAGTATTTTTTGACTTTAGCATTCCAGTTATCTCTATCTTCTCTGAATTCTGAAAGTTTCTCATCTAATGAAGTACTTTTAGGTGTTAGAACACCTCTAACCTCATCAAAATCCATCATTAGCAAGCACCTATCACAATGTCCGAGTTAACGTCATCATATAAGGGCATAGGAAGGGCATAAAATGGCCAACTGCTCAATCATCTCTTTTGGAAACTCGTGAACCTAATCTTGCCCCTCCTCTCGCAACCCCAAGCTTACGATGTTGTTTTTTCCCTTTATTTTTCCTTGGTTGCTTTTTCTTAGGTTGTTTTGAATTACTTTTTGTTAATTCTGCAAGACCCCCTGTTCGAAGTAATGCACCTAATTCTTGTGTATTTAGAGAATCTCCACTTGTTGCTCTATCTTTAACTTCGGAGATTTTTATTGGCTTTCCTCTACTACTAGTAACTCTAAGATATGTCTTTAGACGATTCACTTCTTTTCTTAATGACTTTCTTTCTTCTGTTATCTTATCCAATTGAGAATCAATTTTCTTAATTCTTTTACTAATTTTTCTAACATCTGAGCGATTCACATTACTAGAATCAATTTTCCCATCAGAAGAAGACTCTTCGATCTTTTCTTTGGGAGAGTCTTTCCTTGTAGCATCTAATTCTTTGGTAATGACTCTGATTTCTTTGATATAATTTACATATTCTTCATGAAATTTTTCTGACTCTTGCTTTCTTGTAAATGCTGCTTGAAGTTCAAAAAACCTCTTGAACATATCAATTTCTCTATGAAGTGTTGGCACAGCGGTCAAATCATTATCGATTGTAACTAATCTCTGATGTGTTTCAACCATCCATTCTGCAAGAATAGCTGATGGAGGGGGGATTGATGAATTGACGGAATCTCTTTTCTTCCTTGCTTCTTCTGCCTGTTTTCTAGATTGATGAAATTTTCTTAATAGTCCTCTTCTTTCTTCACTGATAGCTTCGTTCTCACCGACTGCTTGACGTAATGATTTCACAATTTCTACTTGATTTCTTCTTTCATTTCTCAATGATTTATGTTCATCTTCAATAGTTCTAATTTCTCGTTCTATTTTTTTGGACAATAACTCAACATCTTTGTGAGGCATATCTTCTAAATCTGAAAAGATTCCCTTCTGAGGTTCTGAATCGTTCATTCCTCTTCCTCCTTCTTTTTAGAAATATTTTTTCCTTTTTTGTTTTTCTTCTTTCTAGCAAAAGATGAATCTCCTCCTTCGGCAACCTTTTTTTGTGCCGATAATAGATCTTTGAACCCCTCTCCTAATTCTCCAAATCCTTTGTCTAGTCTTCTCTCCCAATATTCAACTGCCCCATCAGATTGTGATAGTAATTCTCTAGCTCTGTCTAGTTGCCTTCGAATTTCCCGCAAATCATCTCTAATTTTCTGTTGTTTTTCATGTTGTGGTTGAGCCTTTTCCACTCCATCAAGCATTTTTCTATGTGATTTATCTGCTAGTCTGTAAAGTGTATTCATCTCCCTTCTTGCATCTATGTATGTAACCATCTCAGGATTCAATTCTCTTCTTTGTTTAAGCCACTTATCATTTTCTTCAATAAGTTTTTTTCTTTTATCTAACAACTTTCTTTCGGCTTTGTGGTCTAAAGCAGATGTTTCTATTTTTTTTTCAATATCTTCTATTTCTTCAAACATTTTTTCCTTCTTCCAGGAAGGATCAAGATTAATCATCCCATCACTCTGGATTAGTTTCTCTCTACTTTCTTTGACAATCTTCAGAAGTTCATTTGCTTTCTTCTGAGCTTTGTTCCTCTCTTCTTTTAATTCACTAACTTTAGAATTTATATTTTTACTGATTTCAACTGCTTTTTTTGCTTTGGGTGCAAGATTTTGTTCTTCTGCTTCTAATGTTCTAATCACAGTAGGCAATTGTTGCTTTAGCAATTCCCTTCGAGCTAGTAGAGATTTAGCCATCTCTTCCGGCGTGACTGCGAGAAGCTCATCTGTGTTCATAGTATACGGGGCTAACGAAAGGTGTCAATAAAGGTCACTATGTGACCCCGAAGAGGGGTTTCATTCATACGGTTGTTCTTGTCGAGTATTATCCAATGGCCCGAAGAGCGACAGTTTATTCTTTGAAGGTTTTTTTATATTTCTTAATATTAATGATAATTTTTTCATATAATGTTACTGCCTCAGATAATGATTTTACCATTTCAGATAGTAATACATGGTCTATTGAATATCTAGATGGTAGTACTTTGGAGAAAACAGGCAATAATTCTGCATCAGATGGTGATTTTGTGGATTTGAAGATTCAAGTATTTAATTCAAATCTTTCTTCTGACAATTCATCTTGGAGTTTTAGTTTTGGTTATGGTGGGCAATGGTATGGTGGTCATTCAGGAATATTAAACGGTGCATCATCTGCTACCGATGTTGTCATTTCTTTTGGACCAGTTAGTGAAGGTTACATTCTTTGTAAGTTGCAAGTTGATAATACACAAGAAATTGAAATTCTTGAAATTAGAGTAGGTCCAAATCCTGTTAATTTTTCATCTGCAGGTTCTGAAGAGATTGTTATTATTGGGCAACCTGTTCATGTTGGTGACGAACTTACTGCCTCAATTTTGGTCCATAATAAAGGATCTAATAGTGATTCTGTTAGACTAGAATTAACTAAAGATGATGGGACAACTTTAGTTAATGGAGATTTTATTGTAATCTCTCCCGGTTCTAGTAGAGAAGTTTCTGCTAATTTCATACCTCTCTTGTCTGGTTCTCTAGTAATTGATTGGAGAGTATCTTCTTTGAATGGTGGTGTCGACATCTCTCTGAATGGTAGCTCGAATATAGAAGTTAGAGAATCTCAGGATATTAATGTTGAATTAGATGAAATTACTTGGACTTTTCAAGACGGTATAAATTTGGATGTTTCAATTTATTTAAGTTCAGGATTGAATCGTAGCGTAGATCTCGAAGTATTAATGAAATCAGGTAACGAATATACTGAATATCAAACGTTTCCGTTACAAATAAATCCTGGAATTAGAAATATCAACCTAAAACTTGGACATCCCGATGCGAGTCGACTAAAGGTGATTGTTAGCCCTAATGATTGGCTTCCTTTGAATGGAGATGGAGAAGTAATTATTGAATTGATTCCTCCATTAGTAATTCCCTCGATAATTATTTCAGAGGCATCTCCTTCTCCTATATCTGTTGGCGAATCTTTCTCTATTGAGTACACCTTAGAGAATACTGGTGCTTCAGAAACACCCCCTGGATTATTGAGAATAGTTGATGTGGCTCAACCCCCTCTGGTATTTACGGAAATATCAATACCTTCGATAAGTAGTGGAGGTACATATTCAGATTTGGTAGAATTTTCTTCATGGGAATATTCTCAAACTACTAATATTGAATTCATCTGGACCATGGGAGATATCAGTGTTAGTAATCAAACATCAGTTCTAGTTGAATCTGGAACTAGTACTAGTTTTTCACTACCTTTTAGTATCTATGCTGCAGTTTATGGAGCCCTCTCCGGACTAGCTATTGTTATGACTTGCTTGGTAATTTATAGAGTAATTTCACAACGTACACCTTCGACAGAATCAACTCTATTTAGGAGTAATTTCTTAAATAGGGCTCCAAGTAATAATAATTCAGAATCCAAGAAGGAAGTGTCTTGTCCCTCTTGTAGCCAGAGGTTGCATATTCCAATCGATCACCTTGGTTCTGTCAAATGCCCCGCCTGCTCTATGCAATTTGCTCAAAATAATTTAATTCAGAGTGAGACAACAGATAAGGAAGAAATGGATGAATCAGAGGATGAAGTTATTGTTTCTGAACTCGAGGCATCATCATTAACTGATTTATTGGCTTGTCCACAATGTGAACAAACTCTTAGAGTAGCACTTGATAAGAGGCCTGTCCGGTCGCGTTGTCCTGCATGTAGAGTTGAATTTATAGCGAAAATAGGTTAAGGTGTTTGTATGTCCGAATTGAGTGAGTTTGAAGAAATGTATCTCAAAAGAATTTTCGAGGCACATTCGGAAGAACCCGGTGAAATCGTTAGAACCACCAAATTAGCCGAACTAATGGATGTAAGTGCTGCATCTACAACTGAAATGATTCAAAGACTAGCCGGAAGAGATTATGTGACATATATTCCTTACAAAGGGTGCAGGTTAACTTCTGAAGGATTCACACATGCTTCTAGGATTAAGAGGAGAGAAGAGTTGTTGAAAATTTTATTAACAGATGTTATTAGATTTGATGGAGATATAGATTCAGCTGCCTGTAAGATTGAGCATAGTATAGATAAGGATTTAGAAGCATGTATTGATAGGATGTTGGGTTATCCTGAGAGAAATAGAGAAGGGCGTATGATTCCAATTGTCGATAGAAGTATGATTACTTCTTCATCAAATATACTTTTACCTTTATCTGCATTACCTGAAGACACACCTTCAATAATTGAACTAATTTATTCTAGTAGTGTTGCAATTAAAACATTAGAAAATGCGGGTTTGAAAATTGGGTCGAAGATTATTAAGAAATCAGATAAATTTTATTGCAATGATTCTGAGATCATCTTCTCAAGAGAATTAAGTTTCAAAGTTATAGTCAGGGTAGAATAAGGTATTTTTATGTCAATTAATAATGATGATTTTGACATTCTTTCTATAAAAGAGGATATTGAACTTCCATCTGCACCAGAGTTTGGTGATGAAACTTCGAAGTTTACTATTGACAGAAATTATGATCAAAAAACTATAGATAGGTTGCAGGAATATGAAAGAAATCTTGTTAAATTAGATCGATTATTTATCAGTAGAGGAGCTAGATTCGTATTAGTGATTCCAATTCTGGTAATTTTATTGTATGGGTTCGCAGAATCATTCACAGGTTCTGAACCAGACTGGTGGGTTAACCACGTCTTACCTGTAATTCCTTTTGATATCACTATCGAAGTTGGATTATATTATCTAGCTTTTATTTTTATTGTAGCAGATCTAGGACTTCTTTGTTTACTTTTACTATTACTGTCAGTTACAAGAAGAATTTTCAATATTCAGTCTAATTATCTCACAAAGACAGGTCTAACTTTCCGAAGTGCACATGGGTATGCTGAAATGAAAGAAACTATAGAAGGTTCTTTTAGACAAGTGATTGCTACTACATTTCTAATGTTTCTTTCTGGTGTCTTCTTAATTTCCAGTCTCCAATTTTCCGATATTGTCAGTGGCGACTCTGTTTTACTATCCTTTTCAACAGGTTTTCTTTTATGCGGTCATGGAGTGCATATGGTCTCTGATAGGTCGAGATTCAACACTTGTGAAACATGGGGTATGCTAGATTCCTTTTCCCCCCCTATTCATCCTGCTTTATTGAAAAGACCCTTTAGCGACGTAATTAGTGCACATGTAGATCCTTTACTTTCAGTCCGTATTTCTGAATATCTACGCTCAATACAGAGTTCTGTTAATGAAGGGAATAATGTATCTGAGTTGCAAGAAAAGCTTCTTCATTTATTACATCTAAGAAGAGCCGGATATTTAGATGAAGAAGATTTCCGTTCAGAACTTGAAATAATGATGCCTTTAGAAATTATTGACGATTTATTTCGACATCCTGAACTTGGTGAAGAGACTTGGGACCGTCTAATAATTCGAGCTAAAGAAAGATGTGCATCTTTTTTCAGACTTCATGATCGTTTGAGAATGAAAATAGATAATGGCATCAGCCATGAAATTTGGTTTGATGTAGATATGGAAAATCTTGTTGTAGGTCAGGCGAACTTATTTGCTTATATTTTGAATAATGGCCCAGAACCTGTAAATCTGATTTTAAAAATTCAAACACCTGATTTCCGTCCTTCTGAATGTGTTTACAAACTTCGGGTTAATTCTAGTAATGATCTATTAAGTAAAATTGACAATGGATCTTTTGTACAAAAATTACCTTTGATCATTAAATCGACAGAAATTGTTTGGCAGAGTTTATTGCCAGAAGAACCAGGAGAGGCTACTGTAACTGTGAGATTAGAAGATGAAGAAGGTAACTTACTGAGTGGTAGAGTATTGACTGTACAAAATAGGGCCGATTTATTCACAAGATTAAGAGTCTCAATAGGAGCAATATTCTTACTCGGTGCTGGATTAGCCATTATTTCCCCAATTTTACCTTTCTTCGCGTCACTTCTTGGTCTATGAATCAAGTAGTTTCATTGAAGAAGGGGTCCTCTCTCGCGAGCCCTGTGAAAGACGAGCAGAAGAAGCCTGAGGATGATCTTAGAACAAGATTACATGCTATGGAAACAAAGATCCGTAGAATGAAAGATCAAAGGAATTCATTCAATGAAGATGCTCGTCGAGCTGCTGATTCAAGAAATGCTTTACAAGAACAAAGTAAGGAAATTAGAGAATCCATTAAAGAGAAATTAGATGAACAGAAAAAAGTTAGAGACCAGGCTCAAATATGTAAAGCAAGAAGAGATGAAATTCAAAAGCAAATTAGAGAACTGATCAATCAAAATAGAGGCCGTAAAGATGAGGCTAAAGGTACTAAGTCTGTTGTCATAGAATTATCAGAGACTATTAATGAAATAGAAAAAATCGAAAATACTATGATGACCGATGGCCGATTAATTCTAGAAACCGAGAATAAATTATTAAAGAAACTAAAAGTTTTAATCGCTAAGAGAGATAAATTAATGCCTGCAGTAAAAGACTTTGAGGCAATTAATATTGACATAGGAGATATGGATGGTTCTATCAAATTACTAAAATCGGAAGCAGACAAAGCTCATCAAGAAATGATTGATTTTCATAAGCAAGCAGATTTAATTTGGGAAGATGTAAAACCTATGCTAGCAGAGAGAGACTTCTTACGAGCAGAATCTGATAGATTCCATTTAGCATATATCGCAAATAGAGAATCTGCTAATGAAGTCCATGAGAATATGAAAGAGTTAATTGGTCAAGTGAATGAGATTAGAGATGAAATGAAAGCTGCTGAAGAAGAACGTTTGAAAGTGATTAAGGACCATAATCAATCTGTCAAAGATGCTCTAAAGTTACCAAGTGAAGATGAGGGGATGGCTGATTCTTTGGCATCCCAATTGATTAACAGTGGCTCATTAACTCTGGGTGGTGTGTTAACAGGTGATTCAAAATCTCCTGTTTCCAAGAATATTAAGGGTAAGAAACAGTCACGAAAACTAGGGACAACCCGTGGTAGGAAATAACTACCATCCTCTTTTTTCCATTCTTACATCCAGAGTTTCTATTTCTAAACCCGGCATTGGCTCTCCAATCATCCTACTTGCTTCAGCAACAGTGTCAGGGTCTTGGAACCTGTGCGTTGCTAGGACAATCGCTTCTGCTGTTGTTTTAGGATCTGAACTTTTGAAGATTCCCGAACCTACAAATATACCATCCATGCCATGATTCATCATCAAAGCAGCATCTGCTGGCGTCGCAATTCCTCCTGCCGAGAATGTCACTACTGGTAGTCTCTCCATTTCTACAACCTCAAGCAATATCGCTTCTACTTCTTTTTTTAATCCGGAAAAACTCCCGAAAGGCGTATTTTTAATGGAAATATCAAATTCAGATACATCTGGCATTCTGTTAAATCCTTTCATAATTACATTGACCATGTCTTCGATCCCACTTGAATCAGTATTCTTTGCATGGAGTATTTCTTCTTTTACTAGTCTTGCATGTTGAACAGCACTTACAACATTCCCGGTTCCTGCTTCACCCTTCGTTCTAATCATAGCCGCACCTTCTGCAACTCTTCTTATTGCTTCTCCAAGATTCGTGCAACCGCAAACAAATGGTATTGTAAAATTATTCTTTGCTATATGGTAGAATGGATCTGCAGGTGTCAATACTTCTGATTCATCAACCATATCTACTCCTAGTGATTGCAATACTTTTGCTTCATCATCATGGCCTATTCTGGCTTTGGCCATTACAGGAATGCTTGTTGTTTCAATAATTTCTTTAATCATTTCTGGATGACTCATTCTTGCAACCCCTCCCTGAGCTCTGATATCTGCCGGAACTCTTTCTAAAGCCATTACAGAAACTGCTCCTGCATCTTCAGCTATATGTGCCTCTTCTGGAGTAACTACGTCCATAATTACGCCACCTTCTTGCATTTTAGCAAATCCTCTCTTCAACAAAGAAGTGCCATGCCTCATGTCAGTGAAGTTGAACCTCGTACTCATGGGCACTCGTCATGGTTACCCTTGATGAACCTATGTTCATAAAATACTAATTAATCATATCAAGATTAAGCCAAAACTGGCGAATCACCTTCAGCGATTGGGAGATCGGGTGCTTCATTCTCATTCTTGTCCAACCAATGTTCCTGATCGTCGGGTAAATCAGTATCGGCAAAAATTGCCTCCACTGGACATTCAGGAACACATGCAGCACAATCTATACATTCATCTGGATCAATTACAAGATAATTTTCATGCTCTCTGAAAGCTTCCACCGGACAAACCGCAACACAATCTTGATATTTGTGCATTACACAAGCTTCAGTAACCACGTGAGTCATGTTACTCCATGAAGTAATTACACATAAGAAACCTTGTATTGCGTACAAATTTGTTTAGGTTTCCCTAAACTTTTACGAACTAAATTAATTCCTTAATTAAGTTTGAAATAACGTCAATAGTTGAATCTCCAGGGTATGATTCAATCTTGAATTTTCCCTTAACTGTAGAAGAAATTGTATCTCTATCTGCTAAACTAATTTCTCCTTTAACAAGTTCGCTCAACTTTAATCTAACATAAAAATTCTTATCTTCATCTATTCTTAGTTGAATATTTTCTAATAGTTCTTTCAAAACATCTTTTCCAAGTTTTTCTAGAGATTCTCGAGAATCTTTCTTCTTCATATTTTTCGCTACAATGATGAATTGTTCTGCTCCATGGAATGATTTATCTTTTGTTATTTCAATAGAAGATTTCTCTCCAGCAATCCATTTTAATGAATCTTCAATTAATTTAATCTGATCTAGTGCACTAACATTAACTCTCCATGATACGCTATGCAGACCCATACCCTTCCCAAAGGATAACAGTATTCAATGCCACGCATTCCTTATTTTTCTAAGAACGGTTATAGCGTCTCGTTCATATACTCTAGGAAAGTCGCACGGCTCGCAAACGGGGCAGCCCCCGGTATATACGGAGTCGTTGAAAATGGCAAAAGGAGCATCAGCAAGAGCAGCGGCACGTAAACAGAGAGATAAGTGGAAGGCAAAGCGTTGGTACACTATCAGGGCACCTAGAACTCCTTGGTCATTTAGAGTAATAGGAGAGACTCTAGCAGAGGAACCTTCCCAGTTAATCGGAAGAAATTATGAAATCATTCAGAATGAGTTAGATGGTGATTTTTCTAAGATGCACGTGAAAGTTGTTTTCAAAGTTACAGATGTTCTTGGAAATGATGCAATTACAGAATTTGTAGGGCATGAACTTCTAAAAGACCATGTCCGTAGACAGGTAAGAAGAGATCGTGGAAAAATTGATGATACAATCGATGTTGTAACTGAAGATGGTTATTATATTCGCTTCAAACCATTAATGATTTCAAGAGCTAGAATAAAATCCAGTCAAAAACAGAAAATGCGTACAATTGCTAGAGACATTATCCTAACTACTGGAGCAACATCAACATGGTTTAAGTTACAAACAGCTACACTTGATGGAACTCTTGAGAATAAAATCAAAGAGGCTGTATCTAAAATCCAACCAGTCAGAACTGTTGTAATCCGCCGTACTCAATTAATTCAATCAGGTGTATTGGTAGAAGAAGGACCAACTCTTGATGAGATTCATGCTCAAGAGAAAGAAGAATTAGAATCTAAATCTTTGGAGGTTACTGAAGAGGTAAGCGAGGAAATTACTGATGAAGAGGTAGTCTCTGAAGAGGTACTAGATTCAGAATCTTCTGAAAGTGCGGAAGTAGATTATTCCTCATTAACAGTCAGTCAATTAAAGGAACTCTTGAAGGCTGCTGGCAAACCTGTTTCTGGTAAAAAGGCAGAACTAATTGACAGACTGAATGAGTGATTGTTAATAACAATAAACATTAACCCCCTATTGAGAGGGGAGATATGGCTCGAGTTGCTGTGATTTGTGGCACTGGTATGAGTGAATTAACTAATGATTTTCGAAATAAATCCGGTTATGAGGTATCAGAGATAAGAATTCAATCTAAATGGGGCCAAGTACCTATTTCTGTAGTTGAGGAAAGTGAACATAGATTTTTTATTTTAGACAGACATCATCCCAAATCTGGAAATCGCACACCACCTCACATGATTGAACATAGGGCAAATGTTTTCGCGATCTCAAGTTGCAATCCTGACATCATCTTAAGTGTTAATTCCGTGGGTACAATGAGAGAAGATTTCCCTCCTGGTCATATAGGTATTTCAAAAGATATTATTGACTTAACCCAAATTCCGTGGACATTCTATGATGATAATGTACATCACTCTGATAGAACTAGAATCTTTGATAGTAAGGCTATAGATTGCTGCTATAAAACTCTTAGAGGCTTACAAAATCATGTAGTTAGAAATCTAATCGTAGCTCAATGCATAGGACCTCAGTTCGAGACACCTTCTGAAATTGATGTTTTAGTAAATCTAGGAGCTGATGTTGTTGGAATGACACTAGGTCCTGAACAAAGGTTAGTTTCTGAAACTAATATCCCTCATGTTGCTCTAGCTTGTTCTTCTAACTGGGCTGCAGGTAGAGATCCTAGAAATCCTCAAGCTGAGATAGACCATAATGAAGTAGATTCTATGGCCTCCTCTATGAGGGAGAAAGTAATGAATTGTATAGACGGCCTAAAAAATCAATTTTAGAGATTCTTTTTGGAATATATTGATGTTTAATCTCTCTTTAGTCTGTTTATGACACCACTTAGCGTCGAGGACTGGATGAATGTTGAGAATTTTAATAATGATGAAAGATCATGGAATATGATGATGCATCAGGTGGCCTCATTTCATTCTAAATTTGACTTTAATAACCCCGAAAATAGAGGCCACGATATGGGGTATAGAATAGCTCTAACTGTAGAAGAATTAGGCGAGTTCGCATCTGCTATAACAAAAGAAAAGCCTCCAGAAGAAGCAGCAGAGGAATTAGCAGATCTTCTAATCTTGATTTTAGGGCATTCATTGGCACTTAAAATCGATTTATATCATGAATTTTGTATGAAAATAGAGAAAATAATGAATAGACCAGCTATCAAAACTAAGTTGGGTATTCGTGTAACTGAATATAAGAATGAATAAACATATACTTATTTACTGTTATATTAAAAGAGTATTGTGTTGAGGACAGATTTCCCCTTATTCATATCTATTTTATTATTATCAAGCACATTGATTGGTTGCATAAGTGAATCCGATGTTGATTCAGATGATGTTGCTGATAAGATTGACAATTGCCCCGAGATTTTTAACCCTGAACAATTAGATTATGATAGTGATGAAGTAGGTGATTTATGTGATTCAGATGATGATAATGACGGTTTTTTGGATGAAAATGATTCACATCCTTTAGATTCAGATGAAAGTACAGATTTGGATGGTGATGGAATAGGTGACAACTCAGACGATGATATTGATGGTGATGGAGTGGAAAATTATGAAGACCAATATCCTTATGATTCCAATGAAAAATGGGATACTGATTCTGATGGAATACCCAATGGTGTTGATAATGATGATGATGGTGATGGTTGGAATGATACAGTAGACCAATTCGATTTATCTCCAGTTACTTCTTTACTTGAAGATGGGCCTTTCACTTCAGGAACAATGGATGTAGTTTTTACATCTCCTAGGGGTCATGAGGTAACTCTACAAATTTGGTTTCCTTCTAAAGAAAACAATGGAGATAGAGTAATTTACGATAATGTACTTCCAGGCATGGCATTAGATGATACTACGCCTGATTGTTCTGAACCTAGACCTGTCACAATCTACAGCCATGGATTTCCAAGTATCCGATGGGGCTCAGCCTTCATGATGGAAAGTTTAGCAACTCACGGATTTATTTCTATAGCTCCGGATCATAGGTATGGGACTGTATTTGATGTCGACGTAGATAAACTTCCTAATCATATTCTTTCACGTCCAGATGATATAATAGAAAGTTTTGACTGGTTAGTAAGTCAAAACAACATCAATGGCGATTTATTCAATTGTATAGTCCCCGAAGAAGGATACTCAATGATTGGTCAATCTACAGGTGGATATACCTCAATGATGATTTCGGGTGCAAAAATTTTGTCCTCGGACTTAGAATTAGGTTGTATTGACAACGGTTCAGATTTCACCGAAATAAATTGTGCAATTTTGTCTATATTTGAAGATCTTTCAATATCAGATTTTTCAAATCCAGATTCTAGAGTTAGATCCACTCTATTACTTTCCCCTTGGAATGGCAGTGTACTTAATAATGGAATATCAAATGTTTCTGTATCTAGTTTAGTACTTACTGGTGATTCAGATGAAACAACGACTATATCACAAGTAAATAATACTGTTTTTCAATTAGGAAATAGTCTAGTTAATTATGCTGTTTTCAATAATTCTGGACATTATGCATTTGCTCCAATAGGTTGTCTTGCTTATGGTTGTGATGGCTTGCTAGATATCAACATCTCAGAAAATTTATCTAGTGAAATAGCAATTATTTATCTCGCGAAACAACTTAATTGGCCGGAATCAGACACTTATCAATTTCCTGATTCTGAGCATATTACTTGGAAATATGATTAGTCATCATGTTCATTCAATGATGGAATCATACAGACTTCTGGCTTTGCAAAAATTTTGTGCCTATTTTTAGAGATAATAACGTATACTAAATCTCTAATTGGAAGAGGTATAATCCAACAAAAAGGATAAAGAATTTTGTAATGCCATTTCATGAACAGAAGGCATCTTATTGCTGCTGCGGATCTAATGTATGTTTTTTTATTTTTAATCAAATAAACAGTATCTGCATTTTGTTTTTCATCAGATAATTTATTTATTATTTCTTTACCTTTATCACTTTCATTAGTCAAGAATGACATTTTTTTTCCTTTGTGCAATCTAGGACTCAAGAATATGGCGAGTCTATTGCAGAGACCGCAATCGCCATCAAGAATCAATGTTGCATTATCCATTCATCCCTCACCTACTGGTTTAATGTTCCAAGTCAATACTTCAACACCTTCACTTACATGAACAAGATCTGGATTGAAAATGTCTTTTATTCCTAAATTATATGATTCTGTAAGTGAGTTTTCAATTATCTCAACTTCTCCGATTCTGTACTTCCAAGGTTCATGATAAGTATATGCCCTACAAGTTTTGCCTTTGTGATAAACATACAAACAATAACGCTCGAAAAGGAACTCCTCAAGACTATCTTTTTCTGCTTGAAGAATAGGGCCTCTGGCAGTCGATTTTCCTCTTAGAGATACTCCATCTTCTTTTCTCTCAGAGTGCCAATTATAACCACCCTTCTCATTTTCCTCAAACTTACATTTCGCATATCTATATGGCAGTCCATATGCGAATGGAGCATAAAAACAAGTAATATGACTTTGAGCATCAAGAGTCAAGAAATATACTCCACTTTTTCCATTTTTCTTGACATAAGTCCTGATATTAAATTCTGGAAAATTAGAAATAAAAGATATTGAGGGGAGAAATCTCGGCCTTACTTTTTCCATTCTGAATGGGATAGTGCCAATGTATGCCTTTCCATCAAAGAGCTCAATTTCTAAATCTTCAGGTATATGTTTTCTAAGAACATTAGGGTCAACTTCCCAATGCATAAAAGTAAGACCTTTCCAATTCTGATTAAGAGAATGTTTCCTTTCCGGCATAGGGAAAGGCAAATGGTCAGTTCTCATGGTAAATGGTTGACAATAGTCTACTTCAAATTTATGTAGAGTTCAAACTAAAACGTTTTCTTATTTTACAGACTTTCTCCATATAGAATATGTTGTATCATATTCATTTTTGCTATCTCTAGATATTTTTTCTATTATTTCTTCTGTCCAATTTAACCAATCTAAATCTGGAAAACTAATATTTCCACTATTTTTAGTATGAACTCTAGTGACATGGATCTCTTCGACATGAGTTAGGTACAACTCATATATTTGCGATCCACCTATAATCCATAATTCGTCACAGCCGTTAGCATAAGCAATTTCTATTGCTCTACCTGGATAAAGTGCTATTTCAGCTCCATCATCAGACCATTTCGTATCTCTAGACATTACTATGTTCAACCTTTCAGGTAAAGGTCTAAATCCATTAGGTAGTGATTCCCAAGTTTTCCTCCCCATTACAACAGCATTAAATCCATCAGAAATAGTCAATTTTTTAAATCTCTTCAGATCATTCGATAATTTCCAAGGAAGAGTTTCATCTTTACCGATGATTCCTTGTTCATCCATAGCCACAATCATCATGATTTTCATCTAACTACCTCAAATTGAAATTGGAGCAGAAATATGAGGGTGATGTTCATAATCCACAATTTTAATGTCTTCAGCCTTAAAATCATCAATATCTTCAATTTCTGGATTCAAAATCAATTTTGGTTGCTTTAGTGGACTTCTTGAGACCTGTAATTTCGCTTGTTCGAGATGATTTGTATAAAGGTGACAATCCCCTCCTGTCCAGATAAATTCTCCCGGTTCAAGTTTACAAATCTGAGCCATCATACATGTTAGTAGGCTATAGGATGAAATATTAAATGGGACGCCTAAAAATGCGTCTGCACTTCTTTGATATAATTGACATGACAATTTCCCATTTCTCACATAGAACTGGAAAAATGCATGACATGGCATTAAAGCCATTTTATCTAACTCTCCCACATTCCATGCGGAGACAATAATCCTTCTCGAATCAGGACTTTTTTTAATCAACTCAATGGCATTCTTAATTTGGTCGATTATTTCCCCATCATTTGAAACCCATTTCCTCCATTGTTTCCCATATACGGGACCTAAATCTCCATTTTCATCTGCCCATTCATTCCATATTCTAACTTTATTTTCTTGAAGATAGCGAATATTAGTTTCTCCTGAAATCATCCATAAAAGTTCATGAATCACACTTGGCCAATGGATCTTTTTTGTCGTAACTGCTGGAAAACTTTCAGATAAATCAAATCTCATTTGATGTCCAAAAATAGACTTAGTGCCTGTTCCAGTTCGATCGTCCTTACTTCCTCCTTCCTCGAGAATTCGACTAAGGAAATCTAGATACTGCTTCATTCTGACCTTAGCGGTTAGAGTGACAGTCTTTGAATGATGCTCTCTATTATTCACTTAAGGCGCGCCATTAAGTCTTAGAGTTTCAATAATTTGATCAGTAAATTTTCGATATATTTGTTTCATTTCTTCTCTCTTTTCATTTTCATCTTTTGAAATAATTACTTCGACTTCTTGGTCACTATAATTTCCCCCCTCAGTATCAGATAACCATTCTGAGAAAGTAACTGAATCGCCGATATAAACATCAATCCTTTTCCAAGGTTTAATCATTAAACTACCTGGTTTCATAAAATCTCTAGCACCATTTATTGAAATAGGGACTATTGGTATTTTGGGAAACTTTGCTGCTAATCTCGCAGCTCCAGTTTTTCCTGTTTGCAAAAATGGGGCATGAGTTTTCCTCGACCTTGTTCCTTCAGGGAATATCCCCATTGAACAGCCGGATTCAAGTACGTCAACTGCTTTTTCCAATGCATCTCTAGAACCATTTTCTCTTGCAGTACTTATCTGTCCGGTACTCTGCATCAATACTTTAGTAGCATGAGATTCAAAATGTTCCTTTTTCGCGAGATAATGAACTGGCCTCTTTGCAGCAACAATCTTCAGAAAAGGATCTACATGAGATGTGTGGTTAGCAACAAAGATAGCAGGGCTATCTTTGGGTATTTTCTCTAGTCCATAGTAGTGGATATTAGTCATTGCTCTGAATGGAACTGGTAGTACGAATAGAAGAAATTTATACATCCAAGGTGTTTTGAAATCTTTTTTTCCACCAGCTAAACCAACTTCATTAGAAATTAATTCTAGGCTTTTATCAGATAACATCTGTTTCAAACCGAGGAGTCGATTAGACTTATTGCTTTCTATACGCATTACAAGGGTTAATCTCATATTTCTAACTCGGTATATCATGGAAGTAAGGCGAGTGGGTGTATTTCTACTAGTCATTTTTGTTACTCCATTATTGACTCCTACGGTTATTGCGGACTGGGACGATGATAATTGGCTGTGGAATCTAATTGGTCCTGAAAGGCTGGAACATGGTGATGAATTTGCTTGCCATGGATATGAAGGAGTAAATATCAATAATGAAAATTCGGTTATTCAATCTTGTAAAGACTATTTGTCAGAGCATACTAATTCATCCCGATGGGGTAAAGATGCCATCTCATTTGGAGTTCCAGAAAGCATTACGAATGATACAATTTCTTCATTAAAAGAATCAGGATTTTTAATTATTGGGGATAATTTGATTACTGAAACTGACGATTTCTTCGTTATTCAAAGAAATGGGGGCAGTCTAGAGAAAAATGTAGCAGATATTAGTTTGCTTGAGTCAGCAGAGAAAGATTCTCTAATCTCAATATATTGGGAAGCTAGAATATTTGATCTTAAAGTTAGAGAAGACAAGCCTGCGATTGAATTCTTAGAAGATCAAAATGTTTGGTATACTACTTGGGGTGAATGGTATAATCATAATATATCTAGTTCAAGAATCTTAGTCGAATCATATAACTCTACAATTAACTTACAATTACCTGAAGATCCTAAATCAAGTTGGATAGTTCCAGGTAGCTTAATAATAAATACTGATACATCTATTTCCACCATTAATTATGAGAATGGGGATGATTTTCCTTTGCTTTCAGAAGACTCAAAATCTTTACAAGAAGGTTGGAGATTAGTAGATGATGGTATAATCGTTTCAATTCATCCGGGGAATGAAGTAGTGATTAATTTCGAAGAAAACATGTCATACACATATAATCCTTTGAAAACCTTCAATGATTTACATCATAGTGTTACTGTAGTTGGACATCATGTAAAAAATCTTCACGAATGGGCATCTGACTTTTATGACTCTCCACTAATTTTCACATGGCTTATTGAGAGACCTGCTGCATTAGAAATGGACTGGCGTCTTCCAATCATAGCAATTGGTGTATTAATTGCAACTCCTTTAACTATTAAGTGGCTTGTTGCTAGAGATGAAAAATTAAGAGAATCATAGTATAATATCTGGGCCATTTATTTCTATGCCTTCATCTTTAAGTGATTGTGAGACATTAGCAATAACATCATTTGGTAGACTTTCTGGAGGATGAACGCCAACTTGAATTAATTCGGGATTAGAAATCCATTGTTTAACACATGATGCAGTTACTAGACCTGTAGTTCTGGCCATAGATGAATCTCCATTTCTACCTTCATCAAAAACAGTCCAAACCATTCTTTCACCATTGACGCAGTCTACTTTTACTTCCATCCATGTAAATTCATTACGTGTTTTATCAAATTTCCAGTCTTCAATTAATTTTTCATAATCTAGGACATTAGAATCTCTCTCATCAATATATCTCTGAATGTGTCCGGGCCATCTAACAGTGTATTCTGTCATTTCTTCTGCTGATATTGTAGTGAGTAAACTTCTAAGTCCGTCCGTCAAGAAAGATTCCATGATTCCGACTTGTTCGACATTTATTTTGTGATTATCGGATAATGCAGGCACAGTCGTTAATTTCCCGGATTTAATTATTCTTGCAGGACGGGTATATTCTGCAATTACATCTTTAGGAGAAAAGGGGGCCATATAACTCCATTTTTCATCTCTTTCTACAGGATTCCCTCCCACTCTAATTTCTGCATTATATACGCCTCCTCCTAATCTTGAGGCATATGTAACTAGCATGTTGGAGAAACCAGGTGCAATTCCAACATCCCATAGGATTCTTGCTCCTGAATCAATAGCCCTTTCATTGAGAGAATCAGGAGTGGTTTCACTAAAACTCAAGTCTACAACTTTCTTACCTCTAGATACTAGAATTTCTGTAGCACTGAAACCAAGACTTCCAGGTAGCATATTAACAAATATTTCATCTTCATTTGAAGTGTTTTTACAATATTCTATCGCATCAGTTACATGTATTGTTAACAAATCATTGTCAGTAAATATTTCTTTTTTTTCTATGTCGACAAGATTAATTTTCATCTTTTCATCTAATAATTTTTTAATTACAAAAGAACCTACAAGGCCTGACCCCAAACAATGTATCATCGTCATTTTACCAAATCCCTGCCAATATTGATTAGTATGCTAGATGGGCTTATTTCTAATGTTTTATGCGTAGCCTTGATTGAGGAGTTTACACACGACCGTATATGGCAGGGGACTCTCGGATTGATCCCTGGTCATCTCAACAGTCTACTGACTACGAGAGAATTAGAGAGAATTTTGGTCTTAGCGATATTGAAATATCTAAGATTCCTAATCCTAATCTTTTACATAGAAGAGGAATTATCTTTGCTCACAGAGATTTAGACACAATCCTTGACAGAATTAATGTTGGTGAGAATTTCGGTGTGTTGACTGGATTAATGCCGAGTGGTAAAATGCATCTTGGCCATAGCATGGTAATTAATCAGGTTAAATGGTTTCAAGATCAGGGCGGCGATGTCACTGTAACAGTTGCCGATTTAGAGGCTCTTGCAACTAGAAATGTTTCATTAGAAGAAGGACGAAGAATTGCTCTTTCTGAATACATAAATAACTATGCAGCAATGGGGCTTGACCCAGAAAAAACCAACGTCTATTTTCAAAGTATGAGGCCAGTAGTCCAAAGGTTAGGGTTTACATTAGGGCAAAAAACTAATATTTCAGAATTTGAGGCAATTTATGGTTTTTCAGGTGAAACCAACTTAGCTCATGTCCAGGCCCCATTGGTCCAAGCTGGAGACATAGTTCACCCTCAGTTAGATGAATATGGAGGTTTAAGGCCTATTGTAGTCCCTGTAGGAGTTGATCAGGACCCTCATATACGGCTTACTAGAGGATTAGTCAATAAAACTAACTGGTTTAATGTAAAGTCTCGTAAGAGTGGAGGTTTAACAATCGCTTTATCCATTAAAGAAGAAAATAAAACTTTGATGGGTGTTTCTAATAATGGTGGCGTCAACCGTGATGTAAGGAATCAGTTATTTGATAAGCTAAAATCTTCTCTATCTAAACTTGGATTTGCAGATATCTTGCCGAATCCTAAACATGGTACTATAGAGATTCCTGGTGCCACAATTCTTGACAAATCTAAGATACAATTGTCTCTTTTATCCCTTGAAAGGAAAATAGGTGGGATGGGATTAATGCCACCCTGCTCGACATATCATCGTTTTGTAGTAGGTATGAATGGTGACAAGATGTCATCATCTAAACCCGAAACTACCATATTTATGCACGACTCTATAGATGAAATGTCTAAGAAGGTCAAAAGGGCATTTAGTGGTGGACAAGCAACTGTTGAAGAACATAGAAGATTAGGTGGTGATTTATCAAAAGATGTTGCATATCAATATTTACAATACTTTTTCGAAGAAAGTGATAATGAATTAGAATCTATTGGTCGAGATTATGAATCTGGTAGGATTTTAGCAGGAGAAATTAAACAAATATGTATTGATAGGGCTGCAGATTGGTTAACTGATTTATCCGAAAAAAGAAATCAATGGTCCGACAGAATTGAAGACTTTTTATCTAATGACTCTAGATAAATATCAAACATCATCAGGGCTAAAAATCGGGATACTTGGCCCCAACTCTAGATTCTCTAACTCCTCACTAGTTAAATCTCTAGATATAGCGTTACTATGTAAAATCTGACTATGACCCATAGGGTCAAGCAGCGTCATTTTAACGACTAATTCGCCGCTCTTAACTAAATCAATTTTTTTTAGTAAAGATTCACATTTTTCAACAATATCTTGTTCTTTAGAGGATATAGATTGCCTATACATTAGTTGAATCGCTCCCTCAAATCTATTTAATACTCCTTCAATATTTGATACATAACCAGTTGTAGCACCTCCTGGGTCAACTTCTAATCCCAATTTTTCAATTCTTATTGTACATGATGATGATCTTACTATTCTTACCGATAACATCTCTGTACTATCAATTTCTAAACTCCATGCACCAGGTTTTTTTCCTTCTGCGGGGATAAAGTCAGTATGTTTCCATCCGCATGAGGGGCACAATATGGTTAATTGAGTGTGCTCTCCGAAATATGGAATCTCTGATGTATGGGCAATCATCGTTAATCCTTCTTCAGAGAAGCATATCGGACAAGGCTGTTCTACGGTACTTTCCATAGTATTACCTCAGTTAGGTGTTGAGTCTATATTTTTAGAGCCATAATCAGGTGGTAGGAGCAACAAACGATTATGCCCCAAACCAAAAACAGTACCCTTAATTTCATTTTCGATAAATTTTTGTAATTTTGAAACCGCAGTTTGTAATTCAATTTCTCGATCAATTATTGAACTCATCTCCAAAATTACGATATCTCCATCTGCTATCCAATTCATTATCATAGGAATTCCTGTGATATCTTCAAGACTCGCCCTATGAATCAATGTATCTTGTGAACGTATTGGTACCGGTGCTTGAGGATACCTCTCTCCAAGATCATGATAATCTTGCTCTACATCAATTGAATTAATGTTATTGTTTGGCAAACTTGGCATTTCAATCCATTTAGGTTCATCCCAATTCTGTTTTGCCACATTAATCCGCAGTAGTAGTAATACTTGACTTATACCATAGAAATATTATCGAAGCTTCCAATTTCACTCCTTTCGAATATATTTCACGGTTCTTTTCCGTCGCATTGATAAGGGGGTTCATTTTAGTCGTTAACGCTGAGGGGACTTCCCCTTACGGCGGTGAATTAAATGCACGCGACAACTGATGCAGTAAAAACAGGCACAAGCACTATTGGAATAACCTTTGATGGTGGAGTTGTTGTTGGTGCAGACCACAGGGCTACAATGGGGCATTTCATTGCTAACAAGAGTGTCCAGAAATTATTCCAGATTTCTAATAGTATCGCTCTCACTACTGCCGGTTTAGTAGGCCACGCCCAATCTCTTTCTAGAACATTAGCTGCAGAATTAAAGCTTTATGAATTAAAAGAAGGTAATGCAATGACTGTTAAAGGAGCTGCTACATTAACTGCTAATATATTAGTTGGAAGACCTCATTATGTCCAATTACTAATAGTAGGTGTCGATTCCTCAGGTTCTAGTGTTTACAGTATCGATTCAGCGGGTGGTTCAATACCTGATGTTTATTGTGCAACAGGTTCAGGTTCACCTTACATGTATGGAGTTCTTGAAGATCAATTCAAAGAAGGAATGGATGAGAAATCTGCATTAAAAGTTGCAGCAAAAGCTCTACTAGCATCCGCTCAGAGAGATGCAGCAAGTGGTAATGGAATGGATTTAGCTGTAATCACTGCAGAGAAGGGCTTTGAGCAACTTTCCGTTGAACAGGTAGAAAATCTTCTTTCTTCACTTTAATACTCACGTCGCATAGCGCGCTTCTCCGATTTTTCGGAGTAATGTCGATGGCGTGGGTAGCCTAGAGGTGTTATTTTGAGACTGTCTTATGCCGAATTAAAGAAAAAAATAGCAGGTATTATACCTAAAGATATAGATTATGAAATAGATCTTGAAGCCGGTTCTATATCCGTAATTACAAAAAATCCTGAGAGATTTATCAGTTCTACAGATAATCTTACGGTAAAAATTGCTAAACAAGTGAAAAGACGTATTGTTATTAGGCCCCATCCCGATATTCTTTCTAGTGAAAAAGAAGTACATAATGCTGTAAATGACATTATTCCTCCTGAAGCTGAGATAAGAAAGATTTGGCTTGATCCAGCCCTGAGCGAAGTTATCTTAGAATGCGATAATCCATCAGATGCTGTTGGTCCAAAGGGAGCCAATATTCAATCTCTTAGAGATAAAATAGGTTGGTTAGTTAAAGTAGTTAGAGCCCCCTCTATAGAGAGTAGAACACAGCATGACATTCGTCGTTATCGTAAAGAAATGTCTGATGAAAGAAAATCTCTCCTAAGGAAGTTTGGTACCCGAATTTATAGAACAAAACGTCCTGGTGAACCATGGGTTAGGATTACCGCACTTGGCTCATATAGGGAAGTAGGTAGAGCAATGCACCTAATCACAACTAACGAATCCAAGGTCTTAGTTGATTGCGGCGCAAAACCTACCTCAAATAAGAATGAGGTCCAGCCATTCTTTTCTGCTCCGGAGCTTATGCCACTGGATAATCTCGATGCTATAGTCATAACTCACGCTCACGTTGATCATATAGCAATGCTTCCAGTTTTGTTCAGATATGGTTACAGGGGGCCAGTATATTGTACTCCTCCTACTAGAGATTTAATGACACTTTTACAAATTGATTACGTTAAAGTTAGCCAAGCTGAAGGAAACGAACCCCCATATTCGAAAGCAGACATCCAAGAATGTATTAAGCACGTTGTTGATGTGAACTGGGGTGAAAAGACTGACATAGCTCCGGACATCAAGATGACAATGGAGAATGCAGGGCATATACTTGGTTCTTCTAGTGTTTACATGAATATTGGAGAAGGAAACGATGAACATAAGATATTGTTTTCTGGAGATATTAAGTATGAAAAATCATGGCTCTTTGACGCAGCAACTGTAAGATTCCCGAAAGTAGACACTCTAGTAGTTGAATCTACTTATGGGGGGCCTCAAGATATTCAACCAACTAGAGATGCAGCTAGTCATGAGCTTCAGGAGATGATAATTGATGTTATTGGCCGAGGCGGGAAGATTTTTTGTCCAGTATTCGCTGTAGGTCGTTCACAAGAAGTAATGATAGCTATTGATGAATTATTCAAGTCAGGAAAAGTTTCTCCAGTAACAGTTTGGTTAGATGGGATGATTTCTGAAGCCACAGCGATTCATGCAAGTCATCCTAATTTCTTGAATAGAGACTTAAGGAAGAAACTTCTCAAGGGCGGAGACCATAATCCATTCCATTCTAAATGGTTCAAAACTGTAGAATCTTATCAACAGAGAGAATCTATACTTCTAGATCCTACTCCATGTATTGTTTTAGCTACAAGTGGAATGATGACAGGAGGACCAATAGTAGAATATTTCAAGCATTGGGCACCTGAACCAAATAATACGCTATGTTTTGTTGGATATCAAGCATCGGGAACTTTAGGTAGCCGCCTTAGAGATGGCCATTCTTCAGTACCTTTAATCGACAAAGGCCAAACTTTGATGATAGATGTGAGATGTTCTATGAGGAAAATAGATGGTTTCAGTGGTCATTCTGATAGAAATCAATTAATGGATTATGTTTCTGCATTAAATCCTACTCCCAGGAAAATTATTTGTCATCATGGCGATGCTCAAACTTGTAATGCCTTCCGACAAGGTCTTCGTGAGAAATTTAGAGTTCAAACTTATGCTCCAGCTAATTTAGAGACACTAAGACTATTGTAATCATAAAATAGGGACATCGAATCCTATCTCTAAAGGGTCTTCGGCCTTTTTTTCTATCTCACTAATTTCATCATTTTCTTCAATTATATCTCCGCCATTATCATTTCCAAATGTTTGTTGCTTTGTTTGAAAAGAAATTATCAAAAATAATGGAATTGGTATCATTAATAGGATAGCCCAAGAATATACTGATTCGCCATCAGAATCGATGAATAGTTTTGCAGACAGAAGGACTAGAATTGAGATTAAAAGCCAAGAAACAGCTTCCCTCGCCCTGTTCATGTATTCCGACAAGCATATCCATTCATGAATTATTGTGAAAGCCCTCATCAGAAAACTCTTGTACTTTCACATTCTGAGATTATCATCAGCATGCGTTACAATCTCATAAAATGTTCATGTGGCTTTTCCTTTGGCTCTACCAAATCTCAAAATAACTATTGCACTAAATGTGGTTCTACTAGCAATCTCAAATATATTGAAACTTTTGATAATGCTGATCAATTATCCAGGGCAATATCTTTTGCAAATATACCTGATGAGATTAGTCATGAATTAATATCTAAAATTAAACAAAAAGAATCTAAGGTTCAAACAAATAGGACAAATAATGATAATATCTTAGGGGGTTTATCAATCTTGAAGAAAGCTACTGATAAAGAAGGTAATTTGACCAAGTCTTCCTTAGATAAATTTCTTTCCGAAGAAGGTTTGGATAATTCATCTAGTGAGTATCTGATAGGTCAAGCTGAGGTTCAAGGTTTGTTAATTCGAATCAATGAAAATACATGGAATTGGCTGAGTTAAGTTCTTGACAGGTAGTTCTCTCGGCGTATTACTCACAGGGCCTGTGGGTTAGTCTGGTCTATGCTTGTTCGTTTGGGACGAACAGACTCTGGTTCAAATCCAGGCAGGCCCACCACTAAACAAACCTTTCAAATTCGATTATTTGTTAAGGGATAAAATTGCTTCCTTATCGAAAAGACTGACGGAATTACGAAGTGCATTTTCTTTTGTAAACCATCTCGCTTCTTCAATTTCTCCCTTTTTAGGGATGATATCCTCAATATTGGTGTTGGATTTTACCCTGTATGTAAATGAAAGCCAATTGATTCCTTCTGATGTGAAAATATTTTGCTGAATAAATGCACCATCATTTCCTTTTTTTCGGTCTCCTGATTCTCCTAAATTGTCAGCAATTTCTATTTCTATTCCTAATTCTTCTTTTGCCTCTCTGATAGCTGCCTGCCTTGGATGTTCGCCATAGTCTACAAATCCTCCTGGTAGAGTCCAACAACCATTGAAAAATCCTCTACTCGATTTGGCCATCAATATCATCTCTTGATCGTTTTCGATTATGACTTTTGAGACAACACGATGAATTGTTCGATACACTGATTCTCTTACAATCGGGTCAACTGCATTATCACTTATTACAAAATCTTTCCATGCCCAATTTTCTGGCCATTCTATTCTAGGCAATGCAACTATTACTTTAGCTTCATAATTTTCGAAATAGATAGAATTTTCTCTTTTCCTTTCCCATTCTATACCCATATCTTTTACTTCATCTACAGTTGGTAATCGTATTAATGAATCTCCAACATGAGTTCTACCCATTACAGGTTTCTCGGGGCCTTTACCGTCATTATTTACTAAGAGTAATTTCCCATCATGTTCGAGATAAAGGTATTCTTTCATTTTCGAGCCTTCTTTAATCTCTAATATCCAAGAATATCACTTAATTGTGATTTATAGAAATTAGCCGAACTTTGCAGACTATTCAATTCATCATCTTCTAGTTCTAATTCAACAATATTCTCTACACCATCTTTACCTAACAATACTGGAACTCCTATGTAGACATCTTCTAAACCATATTGTCCAGTCAAAAGTGTGCTACATGGTAACATTCTTTTCCTATCATTTAGAACAGATTCTGCCATAATGGCAGCGGCACTACCTGGTGCATAGAAAGCACTTCCTCTTTCTAATAATTTTACAATTTCTCCTCCACCACTTGCAGTTCTTTTGGATATAGCATCAATTTCATCACTTTTTAGTAATTGAGTAATAGGAATTCCACCAACAGTTGTGTATCTTGGTAATGGAACCATTGTGTCACCGTGCCCTCCAAGAACCATGGCTTGCACGTCTTCGTTAGAGCATCCAACTGCTTGCGCTACAAAATGAGTCATTCTTGCCGAATCGAGAATACCTGCTTGCCCGATAACTTTTTTTGGATCAAAACCAGTTACTTTTTGCATATGGTATGTCATTAGGTCTAATGGATTTGTGACCATTATTACTACTGAATCTGGAGCGTAATCTCTGATTCCGGCACCTACTTGTGAAATTATTTCTGCATTTTTCCCTATCAGATCTTCTCTACTCATACCTGGCTGTCTTGGGAAACCAGATGTTACTACTACGACGTCAGCTCCAGAAATATCCTCATATTTTGAGGTGCCAGTAATTTTCCCATCATAGTTTAGAACTTGTCCTCCTTGACTCATATCCAGAGCTTTACCTTTAGCAAAGCCTTCGTAAATATCCAGCAGTACTATTTCCCCTAATTTTCTTTCAGCCATTACAAAGGCACACGTTGCACCCACATTCCCCGCACCAATTACTGCAATCTTTCTCGATTCTCTTGCCATGAAGTCATCCTCAATTGTCTCCCGTAGGTGTTTCATCCTTAGCCTTTAGTGAACGTTAGACTCAATTGTAGGGCCAATGTTCTTTATGTAAATTGAAGTAGAAGGAATAATGTCAGCATCATCCTACTCCTTGGAAAAAGAGTTGAAAAACAAACCTTTGATTCCAATATTATTGGTAGGATTTATTCCTTCTGCATCGGTGATATTTGGTATCGAAATTATTGAAAATGAATTTCACTCACAAATATTCTTTGCCTTTTGTAAGGTATGGATTTTCTTAGTTCCTACATTTTGGTATCTTAGGATAGAGGGGGCTTCTTTTTCAAAAAATCCCCCTACTAAAGAGGGACTTATTTTTGGTCTAATAAGTGGATTATTAATGTCATTGATAATAATAATTACTTGGTTCTTATTTGATGAAACATTGGACATATTAGGAATGGTGGAGATTTTACAATCTAAGGGCTTAGATAACTTAAATTTATACATCTTTGGAATGATCTACTGGATATTTATTAACAGCCTACTTGAAGAATATGTTTTCAGATGGTTCATTACAACAAAGTCTGCAGAATTATTTAGCAGTAATGAAATTGGAATTATTTTCTCAGCAGTAATGTTTACTCTTCACCATGCAATAGCATTGCATTTGTTTGGTTTTATTTGGTGGCAAACAACAATCGCCTGTTTTGGTCTTTTATCTGCTGCAGCAATTTGGTCTTGGCTTTACATTAGGTATCGTTCTATTTGGGTATGTTGGCTTTCACATGCAATTTGTGATGTAGCAGTATTCGGTATTGGATATACAATATTATTCTAAATAATCTTCTCACTGAAAGATTTTTTGTAGACAGCAACCCGTTTCATTCAATAATCTGATTACGTTCGCTATGTTCAACAACAATGAGCCTAGGCTTGATTTTGTAGATGTGGTGTTATGAGGTTAGGAGTTTTGACAGAGCCAGATGGTGAAAATAGAGTCGCTATTGTACCCAATTCAGTGAAAAAATTAATGAAAAAAGGTTTGGAAGTTTTCGTTGAGAAAAATGCAGGAGAAAAATCAAATTATTCCGACTCTGATTACCTAGATGCTGGTGCAAATATCTGCTCGAGAGATGAAGCACTTTCTTGCGAAATCATCATGTCAATTAGAATGTTAGAATCTTCTGAATTAAGAGAAGGAATGAATCTTGTTTGTGTTGCTGATCCATTTCGTCACCCTGAGAAAATTAAATCTTGTATTAATTCCAATGTTACTCTTTTCTCAATGGATATGATTCCTAGGAGGTTATCTCGTGCTCAATCAATGGACGTGAATTCAAGTCAAGATAACTTAGCAGGATACAAAGCTGTACTATTAGGTGCATCTCATGTTTCTCGCGGTATTCCAATGATGACAACCTCTGCTGGAACTGTAAAACCGGCTAAAGTTGTAATCATGGGGAGTGGAGTAGCAGGGCTTCAAGCTATTGCTACTGCTAAGAGATTGGGAGCAATTGTTTATGCTTCCGATGTTAGAAAATCTGCAGCAGAGCAAATAGAATCAGTAGGTGGTCGTTTTATTGAGGTCGAAGGTATGGATGATTTTGAGGATGAATCAGGTTATGCTAAACCTTTGACTCCAGAATTTATAAAGAAAGTTAATGATACAGTTTGCGAGGTTGCTTCAGAATCTGATATTATCGTGACTACTGCCAGAATTTTCGGTCGTCCTGCTCCAATTACTATTCCTGCTACAGCTGTTTCTTCCTTCAAATCGGGGACAGTGATTGTAGATATGAATGCTGATGTTGGCGGCAATTGTGAATTGACAAAACCCGGTGAAGTTTATACTACCGACAATGGAGTAATAATTGTTGGGACATCTAACCTCCCTGGTACTCTTGCAAATACTGCAAGCATGCTTTTTTCTAACAATCTTACAACTTTTATTAGTTCCATAGTTAATGAGGGTGAATTAATAATATCTGATGATGATGACATATTATTTGGATCGCCTGAGGGTTCTGATTTCCATGTCCCAGGTATGGGAGGAGTTTTGATTTGTAAGGACGGAAAAATACATGAAAATCAAACTCGATTAGGAGGTGTACTCTGATGACTCCTGAATTACTTATTGGGTCAATTACACTATTCGTTCTTTCAATATTTCTTGGTTTTGAATTAATAACCAAGGTTCCAGCAATGCTCCATACTCCTTTAATGAGTGGAGCCAATGCAATCTCAGGAATCAGTGTCGTAGGTGCTCTAATAGGTGCAAATGTCGCATATGAAGGTGGAGATACTTTGGTTTCTGGGCTTTTGGCATTTATAGCTATAGTTTTAGCAATGATCAATGTAATAGGTGGTTTCGCTGTAACTAACCGAATGTTGAATATGATTGCCGGTAAAAATAAGAAAAAGGAGGGCTAATTATGATTTTTAGCGAATGGGTATCAATTGGTTATTTGATATCTGCATCATTATTTATTCTTGGTCTCAAAAAATTAGGCCATCCGAGAACTGCACCAGCAGGTAACCAGTTAGGTGCCATGGGGATGCTAGTCGCAGTCTTAACGACTGTAGCAGATATGCATCTCGAAGGTGGTGCACAATGGACTCTTATCATTTCAGGTATACTAGTGGGTTCTGTAATCGGTTACATCATGGCAGTTAAAGTTGAAATGACAGGTATGCCAGAATTAGTGGCATTATTCAATGGATTTGGAGGTGCAGCATCTGCCTTGGTCGCACTCTCAGAATCATGGAAATACATAGAAAATGATGAGTTATTATTGCCTTCTGGATTAGAATTAGAAGTTTTGATGGTTGCAGCAGGTCTCTCAGCTTTAGTTGGTTGGATGACTCTTACTGGTTCGATACTTGCAATGTTCAAACTTAAGGGAGGAATAGAAATATTTGGTAAATGGTTCAGGACACCAACTTGGGGCCCATCATGGCTAAATTATGTCAAGGTCTTGTTGGTATTTTCTGTTATAGCATTAATTTATTTGAGTATTTCAGATCCTCGAGATCAACAAATATTATTTGCGATTATAATAATCTCTAGTATTTTAGGTGTGATTATTGTTTTGCCAATTGGTGGAGCAGACATGCCTGTAGTAGTCTCTTTACTAAACTCCTTTTCCGGAATAGCAGCTGCATTTACCGGCTTTATTATTGGAAACAGTGTACTTATTGTAGCAGGTTCATTAGTCGGTGCATCAGGATTAATACTGACTTTTATAATGTGTAAAGCCATGAATAGAACATTACCCGACGTTCTTTTCAAATCATTTGGCGGTACTGAAAAAGAAACACTCACTAGAACAAAGGTAGGATCTGATGCAGAAGAAGTTGCAATGATGGTCGACGGTGCTCAGAAAGTGATAATCGTTCCTGGATATGGAATGGCAGTTAGTCAGTGTCAACACCAAGTCAAAGAATTTGCAGATATTCTTCAGGACAGATTCCAAACTGAGGTTAAGTACGCAATTCATCCTGTTGCAGGCCGCATGCCAGGTCACATGAATGTCCTTCTTGCGGAGGCAAATGTACCATATGATCAACTTATTGAAATGGAAGAAATCAATCCTGAATTTCCTGAATGTGATATGGCAGTTGTCATTGGTGCAAATGATACTTGTAATCCTGCCGCTAGAAGTGGAGAAGGCCCTTTGGCAGGAATGCCAATTATTGATGCCGATAAAGCAAGGACAGTTGTCATTATCAAGAGAAGTCTTTCAGTCGGTTACGCCGGAGTAGATAACGATCTTTTCTATGAAGATAAAACTATGATGCTATTTGGTGATGGAAAGAAGATGATGAATGAGTTGAATAGTGCAATTAAGGAGTTATAATCGATTAATTCAACAGTCATTGTGAAGCAACGGTTATGTGGTAGTCAACACTCGAAATAACATAGGTGTACTACATGGCGAGCCTCAACTCGAAAGCCTTAGTCGTTCTTTTGATTATAGGTATGGCTGCAATTCCTGCTTTAGGTAACAGTGGTGGCCCTCCATACCTAAATCAAGACGGAGATCCAACTGTGAAATATGGTTGTTCTTGTCACAATAATGGAGCGGTCTCGGAGAGGGCTGTTGTGATGATTACCAGTGTTCCGATTATGTATGAATTAGGTGAAAGTTATGAGTTTACCATCAAAGTTGCAGATTCTTTGACACTTTCTGGAGGTAATGGAAATTCCAAGGCAGGATTCTTATTATCATCCGATTCTATCGGTATTTTCTCATGGAATGATGACCAAGATATCCGTATTGCAGCGGATACTGAGGCCGACATTTCTCATAGTGCTACAGATTCAGACGGGGTCTGGATAGTTACTTGGACTGCACCTTCAAATGATAGTGGAACTGTGAATTTCTGGCTAGCAGGAAACTCTGTAGATGGTGCCGGTATACCGGATACTGAAGATTATTGGAATCTATTAGCATTCTCAATTAGTCCGCCCGGAACTATAGAACAAGGTGAAGATGATGCGACATTGTCTACAAGAACAATTTCAGTTGGAGATTATGATTCATTATTCCTTATTGAAGAAACCGATGCTGAAAAAGAAGCCAAGAGGCAAGAAGCTCTTTCTATGAAGATTTACGAGCAAGGTAGTATGTTTTATTGGTTCAGTCTAACAGCATTAATTATCGGTGCGCTTGTACAAAGGGAGATTTTAGAAAGAAAATATGATGATGGACCGGATTACTTAGCCGCAGAATTAGCATATCCGCAAGCATTGAGACAATTATTCTTCAGTTTAGTATCATTTGTTATTGCAGTTAGGTGGTTAGCCGAAGATGCTGTACTAGAATTCCCTCCTAGGGCAGTTCTAGATCCCGAGGCACAAAATGTAACCGATCTTACTAGTTTTGTAATTGGATTTACATTCTTAGTTAGTGGATGGTTTGCTTACTGCTTTTACCGAACAATATTAGCTGCAAGGGCTGAACCTAAAGTCAAGGATATACTTTGAGATGCAACCTTATTCCAATGAAAAAATGGCTTTCTCAGAACATTTTTCTGAGTTATATAAGATAATCCGAATTAGTGCTTTTGGCGTTGTAATAATTTCTTTATTCCTTTCATTTTTAATCGATGATATTTTGACTAATTGGTTAGAGAGACTTTCCCTGGGGGCTGAGGACTATACATTCTCTGTGTATAGTCCATATGATTGGATTGATACTAAGTGGGCTTTATTATTAATTTTCTCAATTGCAATGATATTGCCTTATACTACGTTGAAGATTAGAAGTTTTGCATTGCCTGGATTATATCCTAGAGAGAAAAAATGGTTTACATTTACTTTATTTTTTAGTGGAGTTATTATCCCTGTAATATTATATCTAACATGGTTCGTTGCTATCCCTTTTCTAGTAAATTATTTCGATGAAATCAGTATGATCAAGGGCGGAGAAGATATAGTTTCAGCTAGGTATGATGCGGTTTCAATAATCAGCTTAGGAATTGGCTTTTCATGGGTTCTTGTCATTGGAGTTCTAACTACATTAGTACTCTCAATGTCTAGATTTTTTGGCATGGTTGTAGATAACGAATCTAGAATAAGGATCCGTATACTATTGATATCTTTCTCTTTAGTTTTATTATCACTTCCAAAGACCTATGATGGTTTAAGAATAATTATTTCTCTCTTGACAGTATTCTTTGCTGATTCGATTTCACGTCTCACACCTATTTTTGAAAAATAATTGAACAATTTAACATCGTATTCAAATCATAGTTAGTTTAGCGACATGTATGAACAAGACGCGAGCAATCCTTTCTCTCGCGATAGTTTCTTTTGGCTTATTAGCAAATATTTATTCCGAAGTTATTGATGATTGGTTGGACGATAAGGTCAATAATGTCAGTGAAGATGATGAAGAAATCTTAGTAGGTCTCCAAGAAAATGAAAACTGGCTAGTCATCCCTGTGACCTTCCAAGGAGATGTTTTCAATTCTGATAGGGCTGAGATTATTCTTAACTCAGAGAACTCAGCTAGTGATTATATCAATCAGATTAGTGCAGGCCAATCAACTCTCAATACTACAATTTTGGATGAGATTTGGGTTTCTAATCATAATATCGATTTTTGGGGTCAGGATGGTGATGAAAGAGACTCAGGGACTGACGGTGTCGGAGTAGATGTTCTTGTAGAAAATGCAGTTAAAGAGACTCTATCAAATTTGGACTTGTCTCCTTGGGATTTCGATAAAAACGGCATCATAGATCGATTATTGATACTTCATTCTGCTAATCCACAAGAACTCGGAGGTGGTACCAGTTCGATTTGGAGTCATATGTCAGGCCTGGACAATCCAATCATTCTCAATGAATGGTCAATCAATCATTATACTATTGCCTCAACTAAGTCCGGAGTCGGAACCGTCGTTCATGAGATGCTTCATCAAATGGGTGCGTATGACTTGTATGATGTTCACAGTAACCTTCCAACAAGTAATTGGAATGGAATTGGTGAATGGGGGATTATGGCTAGCGGAAATTGGAATGGCAATGGTAATTTGCCTGCGTTACCCGCATCTTCAACATTGGAATTAATTGGTATAGAAAGAGGCATAGTTGTAGATCCTAACGTTGGTGGTAATTTCACTCTGAGCCCTATTTCTAATGGTGGCTCCTATCTTTCTATTGAGACGGGGCCAGGAGAATTTATTAAAATCACAAATCGAGGTAATTTTGGATTTGATGCTTCACTACCTGGTCATGGAATATTAGTTGAGTACCAAGATATCAATAATGGAGATACTAGCAGTAATCTTGTTAATACTGATTCAAAAAATGCTTGGTTGAAAATAATTGAAGCTGATGGTGACGATGCTCTAATTCGAAATAAAGACTCAGGAAGTATCGGCGATGTTTTCACTGATGGCACAATATTTGGAAATACTAATCCATCAGAGGGTATGTTAATTTTTGATAACAGAGGTCGTTTAGTAAGTTGGTTTGCATCTGTCGGAGCTATCGAAGGAGGCGATTATTCAATATCTATTTCACCAGTCATGGAAACAAATTTATTCGATGTTTTAACGCCTCGAAGCCCTGTAGAATTATTGAATGGGGAATCTGTTTTTGTCGAAGTAGATAACTCACTAACTTGTAATTTTTCAATTGATATTATGACGCATAATGGGAATTTTATCAATGAAACAATAGAAAAATTACCTGTTGGTATTTCAATAGTTCCGATAATGACAATAGATGAAAATTTCCCTTCCTCTGGCAATATCATTGGTACATTAGGCTGTGATTCTAATCTAAGAGAAGTAGAATTAAAATGGCATAAGGCTGGCAATCGAATAATATCTGAGGATTTTTTCTTATTAGTAGATTCAGATAAGGAAAATACATTCCCAATTGAACTAGATTTCGAAGGAGACGAATCAAGATTCTATAATTTAGAGATACAAGGTGCTGCTTCCAGAATAGCAAGCCTCGAATCAAGTGTGACTATTAGTCCGGGCGACACTATAGATGTTCATGTCAATCCCGAAGGGTTGTTAGTTCCAGGAATGATAGCCCGAGGTGAATTAGTTTTCGTAGATAATTTCGGAATAGAGCTAAGAATCCCGATAATTCTTGAAGCGAAATCTACTTTCAATAGTAATGCAGTTTTTTCATGGTTTGCAGAACCTGGAAATGGCTTGTTTATGGTTAGTATTCTTCTTGCCTTATCAATATTAACTGGTGGTTCTAATCATAATAAGAATCTAGCTTCTGATGAAGAATCCGAATGAAAATTTATTTTTTAATTGGATTAGCCCATCTTGAATTTGCGGGTGGCCTAATTATCCCAAGATATTTCCACATGCCATCGATTTTCAAAGGTCGAAGCCATGTTTTGTTTACTCCGGATGCTAATCTTGATGCTAAACAAGCGCTCCCCCATGTCATTATTTTATTCGAAGGACTTACGACCAACCATGGAGCATGATCGATACCTATTTTTTTATCATAACATCTCCATTCTGTGCCATATTTAAAACCGGGCCTTGGGTGTAGGCCCCTCTTCAATAAATCCGAAAACACCTCCGTATCTTCAGAAAAGTCTTTTTCATCTTTCGATAGGTATTCTTCTGTAATCTCATCAATAATCCTTCCATCTTGATAGTCAATGCCAAGTTGTTCTGAAGGCCATTTTTTGTACCCTAAGTATAAATTTCCTTTCTCAATTTTTATATTTTCAAGTTTTGAAATAACTAGTCTATCTTTATCATTAGGTGGCAATAGTTCACCTATTGGATTTTCAGAGGTAATATTGTAAGTAACAACCGCTTGTTCATTATCAACAATCAATACTTCTGCTATACGATTCCTAGATGTTGCGTCAATTGCCCATAATAATAATTCATTCATTTCAATATATTCTGATGAATGAAACCATCTAACTTCAGATTCTGGCTCTCCATCTCTCGGATGATCATTTGAACTCCATCTTAGACCCCATGTTTTTCCATTGAAAATCAAATCATTTTTTCCTTGATAATTCTTTGTCAACATTATTTTATTTCCAGGGACTCTCAAAGCTTCCAAAATTATTGCTTCATTTATCAAATTTGGATTTTTTTCCGACTCTTGCTTTAACCAATCTTTGCTTGGCCAATCTAAATGCCTATGGTCGTGACAGAAAATTACTTCTGAGGGGCTTAATAATAGGTCATTTTCATGTATTTTATGCCCTATTGCTGATTTATTCCATAATCTTTCTTTCGCGGAACCAGAATAAATCCAGGAGTCATTGTATGGTTCCATGAGTCTACGAGGGGCTTCTTGTTTTCATGTCGACGGTTGCAAAATATCATTCATGTGTTTATCTTCGGAGGTATGATAACATGAGCGAGGGGCAGAGTGAAAGAAAGAAAATATTGAAAGATTTGAGAAAACTATTGGATAAAATCGAGTCTTCCAAAGTCACTCTAATAGGAGATATAATGTTAGATCGATATCATCATGGATACTCCAACAGACTAATTTCTACAGCTCCGGTACCTGTTCTTAAAATCCTAAGGTCGGAGGAATCACCAGGTGCTGCTGCACATATTGCTCGAGGTCTAAACTCTCTTGGCCTTGATGTTTCTGTTTTCTCATCTGTTGGGGATGACAGAGAAGGTGATTTCATAAAAAATCAATTTCTCTCAGATGGCATCTCAATCGATGGAATAGAGACTGTTAAGAATCGTCAAACTTTAACCAAAATTAGATTTTTTGGAAGCCGTCAGAGCCTTCTTCAGAAGTCTCAGATACTATTACAAGCCGATAGGGAACCTTTGGATGAATTAGACATAGAAGTCAGTAATAGATTAGTTGAGAGTACCTTAGAATCAATACCAGACAGTTGTGCATTGGTAATTTCAGATTATGACAAAGGAGTGCTTACAGATGTAGGTGCTCAAAAGCTTATTGAGTGTGCTAGAAAGCATTCCATACCATCCATCGTTGATCCTAAATTGACAGGTCTTGAAAGGAGTAGAGGAGCGACTGTTGCTCTTTTCGAAATCAGAGGTCTTGATCTGCTTAGAAGAAGATTAATGCTCGAAAGTGCCGAAGATGCAGCATTCAGTTTGATTAAAACATATAATTGGGATTCGATGATAGTTCTCGGAGGAATTGATGGAGTCACACTCTATGAAGCCGATGGGAGTATAGAATTTATTCCATGTTCTGCCCCTTCTCCCTCTCAACAAATAGGGTTACATGATGCTGCTGCAACGGCCCTCGCCGCCGCTCTTGGTAATCAATTCCCAATGAGTTCAGCTGTAGTTCTTGCAGCAGCAGCATGTGAATGCGTTCTTTCTGCTCAAGCTAGTCATGAATTTGTCAATCGAAAAATACTTGGATTATGGTTAGATGAACTTTTATGGCAATTGCAGATATCTGATAGATGATTTTGAACCATTCAAGGATTGGATTCAATACTATAATAGTTCTCCGAGCCGATATGAGAGCCTTACTAATTGGGATATTCTCTCTATTTCTGGTTTTTTTCTCTATTGATTCTGTAGTGGCAGAATCCGAAGAAGTAGACGTTTCTATTGGATTCGATTTTTCATTCGGAGAAATAATTGATGATGAGAAAATCATTTCAGGTACTGTTGTTAGTTCCGAAGAAGAAATTGAGATTTCTTGGGAAATTTACAATTCTACCGGTTTCAAATATAATTGGGGTTTATTCGATTCTGAATCCGAGCAACTTACTCCCTTAAGTGGAGATTATTTCTCAATGGACTGGGAAATGTTGATCAAATCAAATGACTATTATTCATGTTCCTGTGAGTTTAAGGTTAGTGTTAGTTTTGATTCTACCATAATTTTGGAAGAAACGATGCCTTTCTTTATTTCCAATGAAAATTATGCCTCCGATTCTAACTATACAATGCTTATAGAAAACCCGTTAGAAAACGACTGGATTAATGGCAACCTATCAATTGAGGCTAGAATTAGTGATATCGCAGGAGAAAACCCCTCATCAGCTCAGATTTATGTCAAACGTTATGTGACTTTTACTGAAACATGTAATGACGAGCCGTTAATTAATGATGAGAATGATGTTTCTTTGTCTTTTAATGATGACAATTTCTTCTCATATGAGTTGGAAATGGATACTAAACCTGATGGATGGTATGAATTAGTAATTATCATTCCTAAATCTAATGAACCTGATATAATTGATTTTCATTCTTGCTTATCATTTAAACTGAATAATTTAAGTCCCACAATTTCTATTCAAAATCCGCCATCTGATATTATAGAAGAACCATTCCCAATGGTAATTGATGCATCTTCTTCTGAAGATCCAATTTGGTCCGAAGAAATTTTATATTTTATATGGACTTGTACCAATTCTAGAGATAATAACATCATAGTTCATGAAGGGTATGACGCACAAATTTTCGAGTTAGATAGTAGCATATCTGCGTATTATAATCTCAAGTTAGAGGTAGTTGATCAAGGTGGATTATCTTCAATGATTGAGTATAATTTTTCTATATCGAATCTAATACCATCTTCTAAACTAATTGTTAATGGTGTCCCTGTAAATGATGGTGATGAAATAAAGCTTGAGAATCTTGGTCCAATTTTGTTAGATGGTTCAGGTTCTTTAGACACTGACAATGATTTACAAGGATTAAGATGTATCTGGTCAATTAATGGAAATGTTATTTTTGAAGGATGTGAAAATCGAGAATTAATTTGGCCTGATAATCAAACAACTGAGAAAGAACTTGTTCTGAGGCTCGATGTAATGGATGATGATGGTGATTTTTCGTCTCAATCTGTAAAATTAATTAATCCTAATGTTAATGATCCACTCCCATATCCTTTGATTGTATTATTCATTTCATTTCTATTCTTAATTTCTTCAATATTCTATAGATTTAGAAAAGATTCTGAAAATACATCAATTCCTAAATGGTCTAAAGGAAAATAATGTATTACACAGATAAATAAGAGAAAGCCATCTCGAAAACATATGGGTGTCATAGGTGACCTGCCGTTCTCAATGGAAGAGTATAGGTTACGACAAGATAGATTCCTATCTCAAAACAAGGAAGATACATTAGTTTTAATTCCTACTAACTCAGTACAAACAAGATCTAATGATACCTCTTACCCTTTCCGTGCTAACTCTTACATGTTGTATTTGTGCGGTTGGAGTGAACCAGAAGCAATTTTTATGGGATTCCAAGATTCAGGGTCTTGGAAAAGTTGTCTTTTTGTTCGACCCCGAGATACACGTGCAGAGATCTGGGAAGGGCGTAGAGTTGGAATAGAAGGGGCCTTAGAATATTGGCCAATCGATGAAGCCTACTCAATTGATGATATGGATAAAATAATTCAGAATAAAATTAGTAATTCTAATTCTATTTCTACAATTGAAGGTTTCAATAAAGAATTAGATATTCTAATTAAAAAATCTAACTTAGAGATTTTCGATGCTCGAGATATTCTAGATGACTTAAGAGTGATAAAATCTGAAGAAGAGATTAAAATTATGCATGATGCAGCAATACTTGCTTCTAATGCCCATATTGAAGCAATAAAGAAAACCTATCCTGAAATCGGCGAGTGGGAAATACAGTCTGTTATCGAATCACATTTTTCTGCAAATCAAAGTTGTCCGAGTTATAGTTCAATTGTAGGAGGTGGCGATAATGCTACAATCTTGCATTATAATTCGAATAATATGAAAATTAGTGATGGAGATTTAGTTCTAGTAGATGCCGGTTGTGAGATTTCAGGTTATGCCTCTGATATCACCAGAACATGGCCAGTTAATGGAAAGTTCTCTGATGCTCAAAAAGAGATATATAATCTAGTTCTCGATGCAGAGAAAGCAGCTATTGAAGCATGTGTTGTTGGCTCTACTTGGAGTTCAATGCATCATGCCAGCTCAAAGGTTTTAGCAAAAGGATTGATTGATTTAGGTATTCTTGAATGTAATCTTGCAGAAGCCTTGGGAGAAAATTTTGATGGCCCATATAGGAACTTCTTCATGCATGGGACTGGTCATATGCTAGGTTTAGATGTACATGATGTCGGAGGTGGCAGACAGGGAGACAAGGGCCCTGAGAGATTGCTTTCCCCTGGCATGGTCTTAACTATCGAACCGGGCCTCTATTTTGCTGGTTGGAGATCAGATATTGAGATTCCAGAGAAATATTCTGGTATTGGCATTAGAATTGAAGATGATGTTCTAGTAACTGATGAAGGGCCGGTAATTCTTACTTCTTCTTGCCCGAAAGAAATCTCAGAAATAGAATCTTTAGTCGGTGAAATGATTGAGTGATAAATATGCGTAGCTGGAAAACAATTCTTTCAGAGCAATTATCTGATAATCCACAGAGACTTTCAGTAGAAGATGCAACAATACTCTATGAAGAAGCAGATATTAATGATCTAATGTACGCATCACTTGAAAGAAGAAAAAAACAAGTTCCTGGCAATATCGTTACATATTTAGTTGATAGAAACATCAATTATACTAATATTTGTACAATAAATTGTCAATTTTGTTCATTCTACAGGCCTCCCGGACATTCAGAAGTATATACTCAATCATTTGAAGAAATTAGCCAAAGAATTTCTGAATTAGAAGATATTGGTGGGTCTAGAATTTTAATGCAAGGAGGCGTAAATCCAGATTTAAATCTCGACTGGTATCTCGAACTCATATCTCAGATTCGCGAAAAACATCCTCAAATCTCAATGGATTGTTTCTCCCCTATCGAGATTGAAGGTATTGCAGACGTTTGTAATCTATCTACATTTGAAGTTTTAACTAAATTAAAGGAATCAGGTATGCATGGCCTTCCAGGAGGTGGTGCAGAGATGTTAGTTGATGATGTAAGGCTAGATATTTCTCCAAAGAAAGGTTCTGCTGAAAACTGGCTTAGAGTTATGTCTGAGGCCCAAGAACTAGGCCTTACAACATCCGCGACAAATGTCTTTGGTTTTGGAGAAACAGAACACCATCGTGTACTTCATATGGACAGAATTAGGGATTTACAAGATGAAGCCATTTCCAAAGGCAGAGTAGGTTTCACATCATTTGTAGCGTGGCCTGTTCAATTGGAAAATAATGTATTCGGAAAGAGGAATCGTGGTAGGAATAGGATTGAATTAGGGGCCGGTCCTGTAGAATATCTAAGGCATATTTCTGTATCTAGATTATTTTTTGATAACATTGACCACATCCAAGCATCTTGGCCAACTATGGGACTTGGAGTTGCTCAAATGGCGATTTTAGCTGGTGCTGATGATGCAGGATCTACTATGATGGAGGAAAACGTTGTATCTGCCTCTGGGACAAAGAAAACATTGGCCAAAGAGGAAGAACTACAAACATCAATAATTAGAGCCGGTTTTTCTCCTGTGAAAAGAGATTCCGATTACAATCATCTTGAAACTGAAGTTTTTAGTGAAAATAAATTGATTGCAATAATCCCTCTTCAAGATTAATAATTTGAAAGTTCCAATCTACCACTCCGAACTGGTAAATGTTTGATTTCTATCTTATGATGATAATTATCCATTATTATCGGCCTCACCCACTTCATTCTAGTCCCATCATTCTTTACGAACTCAATAATTAATTCCCAGTGGACTGCTATTAATCCCGAATATATGGAACCTGGCCATAATTCATCAGGTCCCTGCAAATTAATTTTCATCGTATCTTCGCTCTCAGATAATTCAACCCATTTGCCAGGTTCTAATACTCTCATTGGCTCTAACAACATTACTCTCCTATTTGCTACATTCATAGGTATTGATTCTCCTACTCCTGTACCTAATTCTTCACCAGAAGCAATTCTTCTTGCAGGCAGTGCTGTTGACATTCCAGGTATAGTTTGCTCCCCTTCTTTTTTCCCCTGAGATTCGAGTATCATTTTCCTTTCAGGCACAGCAATCCCAACTTGTATCCTTCCTCTAATAATTTGGAGATTCTTTGGAGTTTTTTTAATAGAAATTTCAATTTGGTTTTCTCCTTTATCAATTTCAATGTCTGGGGAATCTATCGGATTTTTAATTAGATTATTTTGCCTCTTTATATCTCTCATATTTGCAATCATTCTGAAAATCATTGGAGAAATAAATATCGGGAATGCTACGAATAAAAATAATGGGTAATCTAATTCCCCTATTCTAATTGAATAATTTAATATGTCTAATATTGGGGTAATAAAATTGATACTGCTTAATACTGGTGTAACGGCTCTCATAAATAATGTTGAAATTAATATGATTACAGCAGGAGCAATCATTTTTCTCGCTCTATAGTGCATTGGATCAGGATCAATGTACCAACCATTCCTTGTTCTCATTAGGAATGGAAAAGTTTCCTTTGAGACTTGTCCCCGTATAATTTTGAGTTTTTCATCTGCCTCATTTGCTTTTCTCCATTCTACAAACCATTGTTTTTCATCTCCAATTTTAAACGCTGGAGGTGGTTTATTCTCTGATTCTAGAATAACTTCAATTACGGGTATTTCATTTGGAATCATATCAGAATATTCGAAAGGGGGATAACGTATCCTTTGTACTGATTTTTCCATCTGATTAACTCCATAAAACTGCTTTAATAGCTCTCCCTGCAAGTTTTCTAAATTCAGGAATTTCTTTCAACATTTTAGTCCCTAATGGTATTGGATTTTCAATTTCTCCAACTTCATTAATCATTTCAATAACATCTGGTTTAGCCCAAACTTTGAATATTTCTTCAAGGTCATGATCATTAGAATGGGTCAGAAAAGCATCTCTTAATGCTCTAGCTCTAGACTGTGATTTCCTCATTTTGTCTATACCTTTATCCATTTTTGACAGATTTATTGCATCTAATTTATTCTTCCTTATTAAATTAGCAAAATCATCGAGTATTAAATCTATGTGAGCAAATCCAGGCCCTATCCCGCCACCCGTGGTTGGTTTACAGATTCCTGCAGCATCTCCAAAGAGTGCTACTCTTGTTGATGTAGTATTCTTCAAAATTCCACTCGGTACAGAACCAACGAATCTTCCAACTTCTTTACAATCTTTGAATTTATATGCCCATCTACTATTTCGCATCAATTCATTAAGTAAATCTTCACAAGATTTTTCTCCAATATATTTTGTTTGACTCCAAACACCCACTCTAGCTGTCTCTCCCGAAGGAATCACCCAAGCGAAAAAGCCGGGAGAAATATCTGATCCAGTATACATATCGAGTTTCCCACTCTTTCCATTATATCCTGTAACTTCTATTTGCATTCCAATCATTGTTTCTTTTGGCCTCCCCATCTTCAAGGTTCTTCTGACCCAAGAATGTGCTCCATCAGCACCACAAATGACCTTTGTAGTTAGATTCTTTATCCCATCAGGCGTTGAAATTTCTATTTCGACCTTATTTTCATAAATATTTAGATTAATTGGTTTACTGGATAGCCAAATATCAGCACCAGATTTTATTGACTGTATTACTACTGCTTCATCGAATAACTTTCTACATACTGACCAAGTTCTAACTTTTTCTTTTTGGCCAATTTCTACTAATGTCCCTTCTGGGCTATATATTCTGGCCCCCCAAATAGGAGTTAACACAGTATCTAATAAGCCAACAGATGCCATGGCCTTGGGATTTACTAACCCTGCACATTGAAATGGTCTCCCAATCTCAGAATGTTCTTCGAGAATAAGAACACTGAGTTCTTCTTCCGCTAATTTCCGTGCAAGATATCCTCCAATCGGCCCAGCACCGACTATGACTGCATCATAGTCGAACTCATCCATAGTTTATTCAACAGGCATACCTTATTGATATCTTCTAAAATTAATCTCATTTCTTACGGGATTTTTTATTTTTCTTCATTACGGTATCTATTATTTTACTAGCATCTTTCTTAGTTAATTCTTCTATAGATACTATATTCGCAATTGAAAGTATATCACTTACGGGAACTTCTTCTCTAGCTGCTATTTTATTGATTAATTTAACTTGAGATTCTGTTGCGGGTAATGACTGGCTTTCAGTTATTAATTGATCAATGACTCTACTTGCTGTCCCATCCTTACCACCAGTGAGATTATTTATATCGTCTATATCGACTATCTTACATACATCTTCTAATTTGTAACCTAATTGATCCGCTAATTTAATAATTAAATTTATTTGTTTTTCGCTAGCAGGAAAATTTCCCCCCTCTTTGATGATTAAATCCAATGTTTCTCTCATTTCATCTCCAGTTAAATCATCAGGTTTTTTCCCATTAAGATAATCTGCTAATTCATTCTCACTCATGTTTTTGATTAGATTATTTAATAATTCAATTTGTCTTTTGGATGGTATACTTCTTTTCTTCGTTTTAGCAACTTCATTCATTTTTTCAAAATTTTCTACAAATTCATGCCAGATTTTAGGAGCTGATTGAGTATTGTCTTCTATTGTATCTAAATTTGATTCCATTTTCGCTGTAAAATCACTATTAAATAATCCTTGATTATCGTCTTCGTTGTAGAAAGGTACAACTTCTAACCACATAGTTTTCCCAGCATCTGTTGGAATTAGTGAACCACTATTATTTTCTACATATTTTCTTTTATTCAATGTTTGAATAGTAGATACATATGTAGATGGTCTACCTATTCCAACTTTTTTCATTTGTTGAACGATGGAACTTTCAGAATATCTTCTAGGAGGTTTAGTTTCATCACTAACAAGTTTTGGGCTTTCAGAATTACAATTTATTTTCCACACGGCTCCATTTTTCAACTCAGAAGAAGGTGGCTCTTCTATGATATTTTTTTGATAATCGTTGTAAACAATCTCCCAGCCAGGATGTGTTCTCCACGTTGCAGTCCCGGTAATTTTCTTTTCGAGATCATCGGTCTTAGCCTCGATTTTCCTAGTTTCTCTAATTGAATTAGACATTTGACTAGCTGCAAACCGAGCCCATATTAATTTGTATAAAGTTTTCAAGTCATCATTAACATCTTCTGTAAGTTGTCTAATGTCAGGTCTAGTGGGTCTGATAGCCTCGTGAGCATCCTGGACATTGCTGCTACCCTTTTTTGCATCAGGTCCAAGTACTCCTTCTCCAAGAAATTTATCCCCATATTTCTCCTTGATAAATTTCTTTATTATATCTCTCGCATCTTTATTTGTCCTAGTAGAATCAGTCCTAATATATGTCACATGACCTGAATTATATAATTCTCCTGCTATTGAGCTTGTTTTAGATACTGACCAACCTAAAGTCGAACTCGCAGATTGTAACATCGTATCAGTAGTAAAAGGAGGTTTAGGGCTTCTATTGCTCTTCCCTTCCTTAACAGAGACTATTTCAATTTCCATATTTTTATTTAATATTTTGATTGAATCATTAGCCAATTTTTCGTCAAAGGTCCTGTCTGGAAAGTGTTTACCATCATCATCAATCCATGCATCAGGGTCATTCTTTTCATGAAATCTTATCTTGAAATTAACATTATCAGAGTTGAAATTAACATTATGATAATTAATCGGAACATGTTTCTCACGCAACAATTCTCTGTCTACAATGAATCCTAGAGTTGGTGTTTGAACCCTTCCCATAGAGGCTAATTTCCATGATCTAGAAAATCTCGAACATTCAAAACCTACTAGTCTATCCATGAATCTTCTTACTTTAGCTGAATTAACTAACGCAGTGTCTATGTCTCTTGCCTGATTAATCGCATCGTTAACAGATTTTTCTGTAATCTCATTAAATGTGACTCTTTTTTGAGAATCAAAATCTGAAAAAATAATACTAAGTCTCCATGCAATAAATTCACCTTCTCTATCTGGGTCGGTAGCAATATAAACTTCATCAACGTTTGATTTTTTAGCTTTTTTAATCATATCTTTGATTTTCTTTTCAGCTCCTGAAGTCCATCCCCATGGTGGTTCCGGAAGCTTATCTTTTTCCGATTTCCACATGGACTTAGAAGAACCTTTACTTCCTTTTGAAGGTAAATCTTGTACGTGTCCACCACAGGCTTGAACAATCCAACCTTTCCCTAAATATTTCTTTACAGTCTTTGCCTTAGCACCCGACTCAAGAATCATTAGTTTCATATTTCCCAACCATCACTTAGTCGATTAACTAGCATCGACCATTATTCTCTGCCGCACAATACAACCTGTATAAAGTTGAGTCTGAACCGTTTGATTACAAGGCGCGTGCGCACGTGAGGCGCGCGAGGCGAACTAGTTTTCACGCATCCTAGAAATAGATTCATCCCATGGTTCAGAGGCTGCTGGACCTGCACATCCTATACAACCAGGATATCCTGCTCTACCTAGTTCTACAATCTGCTTTTGGAGAAGATTCCATTTTTCAGCACCGCCTTTTATCCAAACAATTTCTAAAGACTTAGGAGGCTTTTGAGAAATAATTCCATTTTGAGAGTTCATATTTAGGAAGTAAATGTCTGCCGAATCAGTAACTTCGGATTCTATTCCAAAAATAATTTTCGGTGCTTTATCTGATAATTCATTGGCAAGACACTCAATTTCTTGTTCTAATTTCCCATCATGCATGATTTTCACACCACTAGATCTTAGTATTCTTCTTGCTAATTCAGAGATGGCCGCCCCCTCGTTAGAACCCTCCATGACTCCCGGAAGGTGCGTAACGCTTGAAGAGTGTCGGTTCACCGGCTTCATCGTGGGAATGCCATATCGAATGTTTGGTAGGCCTTTATTGGGCCTAATGGACTCTGAAAGAGCTCATGGTCTAGGGCTTTCATCATTAGAGAGGTTAGAGAGAAGTTCTTTAGGCCGAAATTTCCTAAAAAGTTTGTACCAATCACCAGAATTACCGACAAACGTTTTCGGCATATCATTTAATCATCCATTAGGTATCGCAGCTGGATTTGATAAAAAGGCACAAGCATTATCTGCATGGCCTTCATTAGGTTTTTCATGGATGGAATACGGCGGCATTACTAGATTCCCTCAAGAAGGTAATCCTAAACCAAGAATGTTTAGAGCAAATAAAGAAAATGCTTTGATTAATAGGATGGGTTTCAATAATCCTGGGGCTTTAGCAGTAAGAGAAAATCTAATTGATAGAAAATCAACTGGTCTATGGCCTGACAATCCTGTAGCAGCTAATATCGGTCGATCAAAAAAGGTCTCCAATGATGAAGCACCTGGAGATTATTCTTCCACACTTGATATTCTTTGGGATTATTCTGATTTTTTTGTATTGAATGTATCTTCACCTAATACTCCTGGTTTGAGAGAATTACAAGAATCCGATCATTTAGCAAGTGTATTAGATTCATGTAATTTAATTAGGGATAGGAAGGGAAATCATAAACCATTACTATTGAAGTTCTCACCTGATATGAGCGATGAAGATTTAATTATCTCAGCAGAAGTCGCTATCCAATCTAAAATTGATGGATTCGTAGCAACAAACACTACAATTTCTAGATATGTGCCTCGAAATTCTCAGTCTAGATCTGCTTTTGCGGAATCTGGTGGTCTTTCAGGACGTCCCTTAAGGCAACGGTCATTGGAAGTGGTCAATTTACTGTACGATAATACCGATTCTAAAGTACCAATTGTTGGAGTTGGTGGAATTGATTCTGTTGAATCCGCTTGGGATATGATAATCTCAGGAGCATCGCTAATTCAATTGTATTCAGCATTGGTTTTCCACGGCCCCTCTATCGTTTCAAAAATCATTAAAGGTCTTAAAGTAAAAGTCAAGGAAAATAATTTTTCTAATATCAGCGAGGCTGTTGGTTCAAAACACACCTAAGAACACAAACCTCATGAGTGGTTTTCAATTGGGACGTATATGGCAACAACTAGAGCAAGGAGACTTGTTGTAGTAGGTCTGGGATTGTTCGGATTAGTCTCCCTGATGTTGATTAGTGTTGATCCTGAGGTCCAGTATACTGTCGATGAAGTCATGTCTTCTCCAGAAGATTTCACATCAGATGAGGTACATCTTAGAGGTACTGTTTTAGAAGGTTCAGTTGATGATGAATCAAAGATTTTTATTTTAGTAGGGACAAATGAAAATGCTCAATTATTTGTCGATATTTCTTCAGTTGCTTTACCTGATGGTTTCGGCGAGGGTTACATGATTGCTGTAAAAGGAGATTTAATCAATATTGAAGGAAAATGGACAATCTCTGCTAACTCAATACAAACAGGTTGTCCTTCAAAATATACTGCAGAATGATATTTTTTCTCTATTAATTCATTAAATCATCTTGGGTTTCATTAAAATGGGACGCTAATTACGGATAGATGGGCTAGGGGGAGTGTTGACGTGCTCTATTATTCACAAATCGTCAATAATGGTGACCTGAAGTCTGAGGGCGGCGTAAACGAAGCATCGATGACCCATTGGGTGACAGCGACACTTCGCCTCCAAGAGATGCAGGTTGGCATAACGGATTTCCGGAGGGAAATTCGAAGTGTCTTATACCCGGGAACCAGGTCAGGCGCGGAAGCGAGCAGCCCGACCGGGGATGCTGGATGCCTTGGAATAGCGGAGTTGAGGAGCTCAATGAAT